>Ga0070741_10002024_pt1 | contig 56806 bp, 52 predicted proteins | sample Coa_R1_4_FD_66440 | JGI IMG/M metagenome (GOLD analysis project Ga0070741, IMG submission 66440) | Surface soil microbial communities from Centralia Pennsylvania, which are recovering from an underground coalmine fire - Coalmine... | ecosystem: Environmental > Terrestrial > Soil > Unclassified ... | reverse complement strand
GGGCCGATCAGTTGTCGAGGTCAGGCTTCCGTCGGATCTAGGCGACGTCGCGGTGTCCTTGTCGACGCAGCACAGAGTGCTGTTCTGTTGTTTTTAAACAGCTGGTCTAAGGCCCTTTTTGGGCCGATTTCGATCTCAGCGGAGCCCACCTGATTACAAAACAGCTGCTCTGCCAATTGAGCTACGCCGGTGCGTCCAAAAGAGGGTGGCGCCGACCTGCGGCGGGGGTGTTCAACGCCCCTCGGTCCGCTCAGGTAGGGGCGCTCCGGCCAGGTCTTGCCGGGCCAGCGGGACCACCGTGCGGCGAGCTCGGGCGCCCGGCCCCTCCTCCAATGGGCAGAACCGACCATGCGTGGGGGCGACCATCTCCAACATGGCCAAAATTGACCGTTTCATCGCACATTTTGCTGTTATTTACGACGCGCCTTAAGGAACCTCGCTACGATTCCTGAACCTTTGCGGAAAGCACCGCTCTGGGTGTGCCGTCAACCCGTGATGAAACTCGAACAGGGGGTGTGTATGGGGAGCCATAAGAGGCTCGGACTTTCGGTCGTCATCGCGGCCGCGGCGATGACTGCGCTCGGCGCGGCGCCCGTAGGTGCCGGCACGATTCCGGTGATCGACGACTCGCAGCTGCAGGCGTCGACGACCACGGTCGGCGGTGCTCGGCCGCTTGCGACGACCAACACGATCGCTCATTTCTCCGGTTCGTCCTTGAACCCGAACAACGGCGTGACGTACGGCTACAACATGGCCGGCGGCGACCCGAGCCTGGGCGGGGCGACGACGATCCAGGTCGACATCGTCCCGGTCATCGTTCACGTGGCGGGCATGACATACGACGGCAACAACGTGCTGGCCGCCACTCTCGCATCGCCACAGTTCGCCAACAACGACTACGGATCGACCCCCGCCGCGACGCAGGTGGGCACGGCCGCTGCCCCGGAGAGCAGGGGTCCGGGCGGCACGCTTTCCCAGGGTGACGCCGGCAACCAGCTGCAGCTCGAGGACGCGACCATGCGGGCGCAGTTCAACAAGACCGGCAGCAGCGGCTACCACCTTTATCTACACGCCAACGTCTTGCCGTCCGTGACCATCGACGTCCCGAGCGGCAACGGCGCTCTGCTCCAGAGCGGCCGCGGTGTCGTCTTCGCAAGCATCGAGGTGAACTGGTGGGCATCGCGCATCCAGAACCTCATGCAGTCGGCTGACCCGACGCACCTTCCGCTCTACCTGACCGACAACGTGCTTCTGCACATCGGTCCCAACCCGACCAACTGCTGCATCATCGGCTTCCACGGTGCCGGTGAAGTGGTCGGCCACGGTGCCGGCTCGGGCAACGGCAACGGCAAGCAGGCGGTCCAAACGTTCGCATGGGCCTCTTGGGTCCAGCCTGGTATCTACTCGCGTCCCAACGGCGGGCGCGACTGGGCGCTGCAGGACATCCACGCGCTCAGCCACGAGATCTCGGAGTGGGCTGACGACCCGTTCGTGACCAACACCGTCCAGCCCTGGCTGACGCCGACGGCACCGCAGTACGGGTGCACCGGCGTGATGGAGACCGGTGACCCGGTCGTGGCCATCGGTTTCGCGATGGGAACCAACACGTTCGAGCAGGGGCCGAACCCCAACGGGTCTCAGAGCGCCGACGGGTACTACCACCCGGAGGACGAGGCTCTCCTTCCCTGGTTCATGCGCACCTCGCCGAACACCACCTCGGAGCCGACGCAGTCTCCTTCGGCGAACATCGGCCGCTACACGTTCATGGGCGACCTCAACCCATTCCCTGGATTCCGCCAGCCGGCCACCGGCTGCTGATCCCCGGTTAACGCAGGTACACGACGAGAGGCCCGGTTCGCGCCGGGCCTCTCTCTTTATTCTTGGGCCGAGTGATCGAGCCCAAAGACATAGTCGTCGCGGTCCTCGGTTCGTCCGCGGCCCTCGGAGGCTTCGACCTCGTGTTCCTGGGCGTGGTCATCGCCTCCTACCAGTCGTACGCGGGCGCTGTCCCGGAGCACGTCGTCCGCCCTTTCCGCGCCGCGGGCGCGGCGTTGCTGGGCACTTTCGGCCTGAGCCTCGTCACCGTGGCGACCAGCCTCGCGTGGATGATCGAGGGCGGCTCCTCCGGCCTGTACGACGCGATCGTCGTGCTGTTTGCGGCACTCCTCGTCGCGGTGTTCGCAAGCGCCGCATGGACCGCGCGTATGGTCCTTTTCCAGTAACCGTGGCCCTCACCCAGAAGAAGCTGCAGGATCTGAAGGACGCCGGACTGGTCAACTTGTTCCAGGACGACGTCGCCTCCTGGAAGGCCAAGGCGAAGCACGCCTATTCGGCGACACACGCCTTCATCAAGGAGATCCGGCCGGACGACGTGACCGCGCTCCTGGTCGCCGAGCTCGAGGTTACCCCCGAGTTCCGAAACTTCCTCGCCAAAAAGAAGCTGAAACAGAAATACTGGTCGGAGTGGTTCGCCGAGCTGATCATCGACCGCTGCTGGCCCGAGTTGAAGGAGTTGAAGGGAGGATGACCTTGTCCAAGGATTCGTCGGAGCTGGCCAGGCAGTTCATAGACGCGTCGCTCAAGAAGCCGAACGGCCACGCGCCGAAGAAGGCGCCGAGCAAGGCGGCTTACACGCGGGCGGTCCGCCTGGCCCGCCAGGCCATCGACGAGCTGACGCTCGTGGCCCGAAGGATGGGCGACAGCAGGCCTTAGGCGCGAACCCATCGCCGCCCTGAGGTTTTGGCCGCCCTCCCAGGAATCATGCAATTGAGGGATGCCCCCGAACCGCCGAGGTGATATCTCCTTAGGGCAATAGCGGAAGGACGCCCGCCGGCAACGGGCGTTTCACGGGGGGTGTGTTCATGCTGCGATCGCGCATTGCCTTGTGGGGACTCGGGACCATTGCCCTCGGCTCGCTGGCTTTCGCGCCGGCTTCCTCACCCGCGCTGAGCCCCGGATCGGGCTCGATCGGTTTCGAAACTCCGACCATCGTCGACCCCATTCACACCAACGGCGAGCCGGACATCGCCGTCGACCCGCAGGGTCGCGTCTTCAACAGTGGCCCAACCGGCACCGGGACCCAGCGGAGCACGTGGTTCGGCTCGGTCGACGGCGGCCACACCTTCCGCGTCATGGCGCAGAAGGTGGTGCCCTCCGCGATCATGAGCATCCCCGCTCCGGGCCCTGGCGGCGGCGACACCGACATCGCCTTCGACCGCACGGGCAAGCAGTACTTCGCCGACCTCTGGGCGCTCGCGTGCCAGCGCGTGGCTGTCACCGGCCCGGCGAACTCCGGAGCCAGCGACCAGGAGAACTTCCTCGGCTGCGACGGCGGCACCGCGCCTGGCTCGGACCGCCAGTGGTTGGCGGTCTATGACCCATCCCCGACCACGCCGAACCAGTCGGCTTACCGCGCCGCGGGCGGAGTGACGCCGCTCGTCTACCTCGTCTGGAACAACCTGGTCGGACCCGGACCGAACAGCGGCGAGCAGTGGAACATGAGCACCGACGGGCTCAACTACGTCAACGCGACGGCCGACGTGACACCCGCCACGGAAGCGACGTACTCGCCTTTCGGCGGGGACGGCTACCCCGCGATCGACCAGGTGACGGGGAAGGTGTTCCAGGCAGCGGCATGCGACTCGCACACTTGCGGCACGGCGTCGACCGGCGTGCCGGGCCTCTACATGAACGTCGGCACGCCGGACGCGACCGGGAAGCTGCACTTCCTCGACGACAACGGCGCGGGCGGCCAGGACCTGACCCGGCTCGTGAAGATCGCCGACACCCCGAACGGCTCGCCCGACACGCTGTTCTCTGTCCTGTCGATGGACGCGTCGCGGAACCTCGTCGTGGCGTGGGCCGTCGGCAGCAGCAACGCCGCGCAGCGCCAGGTCTACGTCGCGGCTTCCAGCGCAGCGAGCGGCTGGACCAGATGGACGGCGCCGGTACAGGTCAGCGACGGGTCGACGACGACCGGTGACGCGACAAACGTGTTCCCGTGGATCAAGGCCGGCGGCCCCGGCCGCGCCGACGCGGTCTGGTACGGCTCGAACCTCCAGGTTGACCCCAGCAGCCACAACAACCAGGCATGGAACGTGTTCATGTCCCAGGTCGTGTTCCCGACAGACTCGGCGGGCGCGATCACGGGCGCGGCGCCGTCGATTCAGCTCGTCAAGGTAACGCCCCATCCGATGCACTACGACGACGTGTGCCTCCAGGGGACGGGCTGCATCCAGAGCCAGGGCAACCGCAACCTGGCGGACTTCTTCGTCGTCAACACGGATCCGACCGGTGCCGCCGAGATCGTGTACGACGACACATCGAACAAGCTCGTCCAGTCACCCAACACGTGCTCCGTCCAGGTCGCGGACCACTGCGGCGCGGGCGTCATCACCGTCGCCCGCCAGTCCTCCGGCATGGGGCTTTACGGGACCAAGGTCAGCGGTCCGAGCAACGCACCCGTGACCGGAATCGCCGACGCGTCGGGGGATGCGCTGTATCCCGTGATCGGCGGCGCGAACGTGCCTGGCATGGACGTCCAGTCCAGCCACATGAGCTTCTCGAAAGACGGGCACGTCCTCCAGGTGTCGATGCGGGTCACGGACCTGGCCCACCCGGCCGCCGCGGTCGGCGCCGTGCCCGGCGCGACAAACGTGCAGTACGTCACGCGCTGGCAGATGGGCAACACCGTCTACTACGCCGCGATGGAGAACACGGCGCTGAACCGGCCCATCTTCTACGCGGGCTCGCAGCGGACGATCGACCTCTGCTCCGTCTCGGCATGCTTCCCCCACGTGCTGACGTACCCGGAGCCCGGCGCGGCCGGGACCACGTTCACGGGCAAGCCGGAGACCGGCTCGATCAGCTGCCCGTCGACCGGTCCGTGCACGCTGACCATCAGCGTCAACGTCGCTGACGTCGGCGGACCGACCACGTCGAGCATGCTCGAATCCGTGGGCGGCTACGCGATGGCGGCAGCCATCCAGGAAGGCGCGGAGGACAACGCGTCCGCGCAGACGGACACGGTGCCGCTCGAGATCGACGGCGTCTGTTGCTACAACTTCAAATGATCGGGTGGGGGAGAAGATGAAGCGAATACGGATAAACCGCGTGGCATATGTCGCGGCCGCCGTCGCCCTCTTCGCGACGATGGGCCTTGGACCCGTCGGCGTGTCGGCGGCCAAGGCGCCGAGCCTCTCGTTCAACCCGAACCTGCTGCTTCCAGGCAGCCAGAACGCCGCCGAGCCCAGCATTCGCGCCAACAGCGCGGGTGAGTCGTTCGTGATCGGCCCGACCGGAGGCCAGTGCGACGCGATGCGCGTCACGCACGACGGCTCCAAAGCCAAGTTCATCGGCGCACCCGACCACAACGCGGGCGGTGGCGACTGTGACTGGGCAATCGGTCCCCGCGAGACCGCTGTGCTGCCGGGCTTCCCGGCGCCGAGCGCGGACAACCTTGCCTTCTCGAGCCTTGACCAGCTTGTCAACATCACGACCGGCAAGTCGACCGACGACGGCAACAGCTTCATCTCGCCCAACCCGGCGTCGACGCAGGTCGTCGGCGACGACCGGATGTGGATGGCGGCGGACCCGAAGCTCAACTCCGCCGGTTTCAACACCATCTACATGACGTATCACGACGTCACGCTCGCCGACATCGAGCTCAGCATCTCGACGGACGGCGGCTTCACGTACGCCCAGAACGCGCCGATCATCAACGCCAACGACGTTCCGCAGGGGCAATGGCAGGGCCTTGGCGCGCTCGCGGGCAACGAGCTCGGCAACGTCGTGTCGCGGCGCAATCCGGCGACCGGCACGCTCACGCTCTACTCGATCTTCGCGACGCCGGACAGTGCGACCGACAACATCAACCAGGGAGCGGCCGGCACCACGAACTTCAACCGGGTCTACGAAGCGGTCGGCACCGTGACCGATCCGACGCCGCCGGCGTTGATCCCGACGATCAGCTGGCGCAACTACGAGGTCTACCACGGCCCCGCGGGCGCGCGCTACAACCGTATCTTTCCTGTCACCGCCGTCGATTCGGCCGGTCGCGTGTACGCGTTCTGGTCGGACGGCAATCACGTCTTCACCAAGTCCGACGCGACAGGCACCGGGTGGAATCCGGCCGTGGCCGGGACCCAGATCCCGAACCTCGGCAGCGTCAACACGGCCATCATGCCGTGGGCCGCGGCGATGCCTTCGGGCGGCGCGTCCGGGGTGCTCGACGCCGTCTTCTACGGCGCATCAGGCGGCGCGGGCGCGCAGCCGAACCCGCAGGACGACCCGAACAACGTCTGGAACGCTTACCTGGCCCAGACGACCAACGGCGGTGCCACGTGGACGACCGCCAAGGCCAGCGACCACAACATTCACACCGGCCCGATCTGCATCGACGGGCTGAACTGCAACCTCGTCGGCAACCGTGATCGAACCCTGGCCGACTTCTTCCAGGTCGCGGTCGACCCGACCAACGGCGCGGCCGACATCGCGTACGCGGACGACCACGCGACGCCCGGCAGCGCGGTCATGTACTACACGCGCCAGTGCACCGGAATCTCGGCCAAGACCGGCGCCGCATTGGTTAACGACTGCGTCGCGCCCCCGCCACCGCCGGCGGCCCCACAGGGCAACGTGTGCCCGGGCCCGCAGATCGCCGACTACAGCGGCGACGCGCCCAACAACTTCCCGGGCGGCATGGGACAGAACGTCGACTTCCTCGACATTACGAATGCGACGTTTGCGTCCGCGCCGCTCACGGCAGGCGGCACGACCGTCGACATCACGCTGCAGCTGAAGGACCTCGAGGCGCCGCCGACGGCCGCCAATCCCAACATCGTCTCCGGCTACTGGAGCGTCTTCTTCCAGTACGGGACGGCGACGGGCTCGACGTGGTGGTACGTGCAGGCGACGACCAACGGCACCGGCTCCGCAGCTGTCGTGAGCTACAGCTACGGCACGTGGAACGGCAACTTCAACCCGGTCGGGACCATCAACGGCGAGTTCCATCCGGGACCCAACGGAACCTTCGTCTTCCATCTGCCGCGTGTGGCGATCGGCAGCCCGCCGGACGGCGTCGACCTGACGAACACATGGGCGAACACGCACGCGTCGATCACGGGCATGGGGACGGGCGTGTACTTCACGGCGAACGCCGACCGCGCGCCCAACGGAGGCTACGGGTCGTACGCCATCACGGGCACGCCGCCGTGCCCCAAGAAGATCAAGTAGCCGAGAAGATCGAATGAAGGCGAGGGCGGAGCGCTAGAGCTCCGCCCGCACCTTCGCCGCGCCTTTGGCGAGCGCGGCCAGCTTGCCGAACGCCTTGTCGCGCGTCAGGTACTTCATGCCGCAGTCGGGCGCGACGATCAAGCGGTCGGGGTCGACGAACTTCAGCGCCTCGCGAATCCGCGCGGCCACCTCGTCCGGCGTCTCGACGGGGCTGTCGTCGGAAAGGTCGATCACCCCGACGATGATGGTCTTGCCGTAGAGGGCTCGCAGCACCGAGAGCTCGACGTGCTGCTGCGCGGACTCCATCGAAACCTGGTCGACCGTCGTCCCGGCGAGCTGCTCCAGGAACGGATAGCCATTCGGCCGGTTGTGCACGATGTGGGCGTAACCGAAGCACGTGTGCAGCGCCGTCGTGCCGGTCACCCCGTCGAGGGCGCGGTTGATCGCATTGATCGCGAAACGCGCCGCCTTCTCGGAGCGCGCCTGGAGGTATGGCTCGTCGATCTGCACGACATCGGCCCCCGCGGCGAACAGGTCCTTCATCTCCTCGTTGACCGCCGCCGCGAGCGCCATCGCCAGCGCCTCCTCGTCGTGGTAGTAGTCGTCCTGCGCCTGCTGCGACATCGTGAAGGGTCCGGGCAGCGTCGCCTTGATGGTGCGCTCCGTGTGCGCGCGCAGGAACTCCACGTCACGTCGCTCGACCGGCCGGGCACGCCGGATCGGCCCGACCACGCGCGGCACCGGGTTGGGATGGCCGGTCCGGTCGAGTGCGGTTCCAGGGTTGTCCAGGTCCATCCCCTCCAGCGCGGTCGCGAATCGGTTCGAATAGCTCTCGCGGCGGATCTCGCCGTCCGTGATGATGTCGATGCCGGCATTCTCGAGGTCGCGGATGGCGATCAGGGTCGCGTCGTCCTGGGCCGCCTCCAGGTGCTCTTTCGCCACGCGCCAGATCTCCGTCGCGCGCGTCCGGGGCGGCAGACGGCTGCCGAGCATCTTGCGGTCGACGAGCCAGTCGGGCTGCGGATAGCTGCCCACAACGCTCGAGGGAATCAGCGGCACCACGGCGAAAAGCGTAATCGAGCATGATTTCCGTCGAGATGGCAACTACCCTCAACCGCCTCAGAGGCGACGACTGCACTCGTGACTGGATCTGGGAGCGCGAGATCGAGGCCGCCCCGTGGGAGGACATGCGCAGGCTGTCGGTCGCGGCATGGGAGCGCCAGTACCGCCGCATCCGCGAGGGTTCCCCCTTTTACGCGCGCAAGTTCCGCGAGGCGGGAGTCGGCAACTCGTTCGTCAGCCTGGCCGACCTCAGCCAGCTTCCCTTCACGACGAAGTCCGAGCTCAAAGACGCCCTGGACGAAGGTCCGCCGTTCGGCAGCAACGTCTGCGTGGCGCCTGACCAGGTCAAGCGCGTCTACCAGACCAGCGGGACCACGGGGTCGCCCAGCGTGCTCGCCCTCACGCGCGGCGACATGGAGAGCTGGACCGTCATGGGCACGCGCACCTATTACGCGACCGGCATCCACGAGCACTCCAGCGTCCTCACCACCTTCGGCGCGGGGCCATTCGTGGCGGGCCACACGCACTTCGTCCTGCTGCGCATCGGCTCGCGCTCGGTTCCCGTCGCCCCCGGCGACACCGAGCGGGTTCTCTTCGGCCTGAAGATCGGCCTGGCGGACACGCTGCTTTCGACCGCATCCTTCGCCCAGTACCTCGCGAACCGGCTCGAGAAGGCGGAGAGGGATCCCAGCTCGATGGCGCTCACGCACGTCGTCACGGGAGGCGAGCCTGGCGGCGGGATCCCCGCGATCCGCGACCACATCCAGCGAGTGCTGGGCGTGACCGTGACCGAGGTCATGGGAATCGGCGACATCGCGCCGTCGCTGTTCGGCGAGTGTCCGCACCAGCAGGGCATGCACTTCTGCGGCATGGGCCACGTGTGGCCGGAGCTGATCGACCCCGAGAGCCGCGAGCCCATGGACATCGAGACGGGGGCGGTCGGGGAGCTCGCCTACACGACCCTCACCCGCGAGGCAATGCCCGTCGTCCGCTTCCTCGGTGGGGACATAGTCCGCATCGAAGGCACCTCGTGCGAGTGCGAGCGGACGAGCTTCCGGATGCGCGTCCTCGGCCGGCGCGACGACATGTTCATCGTGCGTGGCGTCAACGTCTACCCGGCTGCGATCCTGTCGATCGTCGGTAATTTCCGGCCGCGCGTCACCGGGCGCGCGCGTGTGGTGCGTCCCGGGCCCGACACGAGCATCGAGCCGCCTGTACCCATCGACGTCGAGGTGCAGGCCGGCCACGAGAGCGACCCGAAGCTGATCGCGGAGATCGAGGACGCGATCCACGGCAGGCTCCTGTTCCGGGCCAAGGTCACGCTCGTCTCGGAGGCCGACTTCGGCGATTCCGGTTACAAGACGAGGCTCACCGTCAGCAGGTGAAGAAGCGGCTCAAGTCCGGGCTGGGCCGCAGCACGCCGGACAGCGTCGAGGTCCGGGGCCGCAACCTGGCGGACGAGCTGATCGGCAAGGTTTCGCTGGGCGACTTCGCCTACTTCGAGCTGATGGGCCGGCTGCCCTCGCCGCAGGAGTCCATCATGTTCAACGCGCTGGCCGTGACGCTCGTCGAGCACGGTATGACTCCCAGCGCGATCGCGGCCCGGCTGACGTACTTCGGCGCCCCGGAATCGCTGCAGGCGGCCGTTGCGGCCGGCCTGCTCGGGCTCGGCGACCGGTTCGGCGGGTCGATCGAGCAGGCCGCCAGGATGCTCCAGGAGGCGCTGGGCGAGCCAGGCGGCAGCGTCGACATCGAGGACGCCGCGAAGAAGATCGTGGCGGCTCACCGCGGCGGCCAGATCATCGCTGGCCTGGGCCACCCGACCCACAAGCCGGTCGACCCCCGGACCTCGCGCCTGTTCGAGGTGGCGGCGGAGAACGGCTTCGCCGGGCGGCACGTGGAGCTGATGAAGGGGGTGGGCAAGGCCGCGGCGACCGCCTACGGCCGCGACCTCCCGATCAACGCCACCGGCGCCATCGCGGCCATCGCGAGCGACATGGGCATCTCGTGGCGAGTCTGCCGAGGCATCGCCGTGATGGCCCGCGCGATCGGCCTGGTGGCCCATCTGCAGGAGGAGATGTCCGACCCGATGGCGGCCGAGATCTGGGCCCGCGTCGAGCACGAAGCATCCGGCGAGCTGTGATCGGGCAAGGACTAATATGGGTCGACTGACCATTTTGTCTGGGAGGCGCGAAGTGACCGCCAGCCTGCCGGGGATCCACCACGTGACCGCCATCACCGCCGACGTTCAGAAGTGCGTCGACTTCTACGTCAGCATCCTGGGTCTGCGCTTCGTCAAGAAGAGCATCAATCAGGACGTTCCCGACACGTATCACATTTACTTCGGCGACTACCTCGGCTCGCCGGCGACGGCGATGACGTTCTTCGGCTGGCCCGAATGGCCGGCCCGGAGGACGGGTAGCGGCCAGGTGACCACCGTGAGCTTTGCCGTGCCGCACGGCTCGCTGAACTACTGGGACGACCGGCTTCGGAAGGTGGGCGTCGACCATCACCGCACGGTGCATTTCGCCACGGAGTCGATCGTGCTGCATGACCCGGACGGCATCGAGCTCGAGCTCGCCGCCAAGGCGGCGGACGACCGCTGGGTGCCGTGGCCCGACTCGCCGGTCGGCATCGACCACGCGATCCGCGGCTTCCACTCCGTGACGATGACGGTCGCGGAGGCTTCCGCGAGCGTCGAGCTGCTGACGCGGACGATGGGATTCCGGCAGGAGTCGAAGGAGGGGAACCGCACGCGGTTCCAGACGGGCGAGGGCGGCCCGCATGCCATCCTCGACGTCGTCGAATCGCCAGAGGGGCCGGCGGGGGAGGAGTCGATCGGCACGGTGCACCACGTCGCGTGGCGGACGGCGGACGACTCGACCCAGGTGGCATGGCGCGAGGCGCTGGTCGAGGCCGGGCGCAACGTGACGCCGGTCATCGACCGCTGGTACTTCAAGTCGATCTACTACCGCGAGCCGGGCGGAGTGCTTTACGAGATCGCCACGGACGGCCCGGGTTTCACGGTCGACGAGACACCCGAAAACCTCGGCACGTCGCTGAGCCTGCCGCCGTGGTTCCAGGTCCGCCGAGACCGCCTCGACGAGACGTTGACGCCGATCGTCGTGCCGACCACGGCGACGACCGGCGCCGGCCACTGAGATGAGAGGAAGCGTGGTCGCCCACTCAACAACCCTGGGAGGGGATTCCGCATGAGCAGCACCGCAACCATCACCCCGGTCAACCCGATGTCGGCGGAGGGGAAGGAGACGGTCATGGCCGTGATGCGGCGCGACCGCGAGAACTTCACGCGCCTGGTCTCCGACCCGAAGAACTGGAACGTCGACACGCGCTGCACCGGATGGGAGACCCGCGACCTCGTCGGTCACATGATCGACGTCATGGAGGGGTACTTCAAGAACTGGGAGGCCGCCGAGGCCGGCAAGGAGGGCACCGCCCTCGGTCTGCCGGTGATGGGGGAGACGCTCAACGACCACGCGCTCGACTTCCGCAAGCTCTCGCGCGAGGAGGCTCTCGAGCGATTCAAGAAGGACGCTGAGAAGCTCGACAAGATCCTCGACGCGCTCACGCCGGAGCAGTGGACAAGCTTCATGGTCTACCACCCGTTCGCCGGCCCCGTCCCCGCGGGGTTTTACGCGACCTTCCAGATCATGGACTACGGTGTCCACCCGTACGACATCGAGTACGGCCTGGGGAACAAGCTCGCGACCGTGGATGAAGCGTCAGCGGGGCTCATCCTGCCGTTCGCCTTCATCTTCTGGCAGTACACGGTCGACAGCAAGGTCGCGCAGGGCAAGAGCTTCACGTACGGGATCCAGGTCGACGGCCCGTGGGGAGGCAAGTGGCGCGCCAAGCTCGCCGACGGCCAGTGGTCCGCCGAACCCGAGACCGGCAACTTCGAGGGCTGCGACGCCTTGATCCACTTCAACAACGCGGCCGACGCGGTGCTGACCTTCTTCCAGCGATTCCCGGGCGGTTCGGCGACAGGCGACGAGGACGTGATCAACACGATCCGCCGCCTCCACTACCGCTTCTAAATCCGAAGCACACTCTGGGCGGCGGACCTGGACGGTCCGCCGCCTTCTCTTTCCGCGGCGGTCACCGAGCTGGACGCGTCGACGCGCCCGTTGGTCGAGACGGCGATGGGGCGAGACGGCGACCTGGTCGAGACGCGCCTGGCCCGCGGCTGCCGCTGCTTCGTCATCGTCCAGCGCGGCGAGCTGGCGGCCTACGGCTGGCTCTCTACCGGACCGGAGTGGATCGGCGAGCTCGACCTCGAGATCACCCCCGGCGCAGGTGAGGCGTACGTGTGGAACTGCGTCACGCTGCCTACCCACCGGCGCCAGGGCCTCTTCCGGGCCCTGCTGGCGGGCATCAACGTGCTGGCGCGGCGCGAAGGCCTGAAGCGGCTGTGGATCGGCAGCGTCGCGATCCCGGCGGAGCGCGCGGTCGGCCCGTCCGGTTTCCGGCCCGCGCTGATGTTCGAGAGCCGGCGCGCGGCGGGCCTGCACCTGGTGCGCACGCGTCCGGCGGGCGACGGGCACCTGGCGGCTGACGGAATGAGAGTGCTGGCCCAGCGCGCCGGCAGGCGCATCAGGCCCTCGCGGTCGCGCCGCCACTGATCCGCGCTCAGAGCGCGGCCAGGTATATCCCCGACAGGTCGTCCGCCGAGTACTTGCCGGCCAGCTCGCTCGCCGCCTTGCGGAGCTCGGGCTCGCCGATCCCGTAAGCCGCGACGTGCTGGGGAAGGCCGAGCGAGGCGATGAACCGCTGGACGACGCCGGCAGGCTCGTCGCCGAAAGCCTTCTCCAGCTGCGACATGCGCTCGGGCGAGCTGTACTCGAGGAAGCGCATCACGTGCGGCATCAAAAGGCAGGACGTTACGCCGTGAGGGATGTGGTGGCGAGCGCCGATCTGCTTGCCCATCACGTGGCTGAGCCCTCCGGCCGTCGGCCCGGGCAGGGTGAACGAGAACCATGCCGCCAGCTGGTTCTCGGTCCGCACGTCGAGGTCCTGGGGCGCGGCCTTGGCCCGCGGGAGCGAATCGAGCAGTCGGCGGATCGCCTCCAGGGCGAGGACGTCGTTGAAGGGGTGCTCGCCCTCCGCGAGAAATCCTTCGACCGCGTGGTCCAGGGCGCGGATGCCGGTCGAGAGCCACAGCTCCATCGGCGTCGCGAGGGTGACAGCCGCGTCGTAGATGACGGCGTCCGCGAGCAGGCGGCCGTCACGCATGCCGGCCTTGTCTCCCGACTCGTTGGTGTAGCCCGCGCCGGCCGCGAGCTCGGCCGCCGAGAGCGTGGTCGGGATCGCGACGTGCGGGAGGGCTCGGTCCGCGGCCCCGGCGCGGTCCGCGACACGCACCGCGATCATCTTGGCCGCGTCGATCGCGCTGCCGCCGCCGAAGCTGACCACTCCGTCGACGGAGTCACCCGCCTGGGCCACGGCCGCGTCGACTTCCAGTAGGGGGGCGTGCTGCCCGACGGTGCACACCATCACGACACCTGCGCCGCCCATTGCCGCCTTCACACCGGCGAGGAGCTTCTCCTCGGCGACAAGCGAGCGAGTGGTGACCAGCGCGATGCGCTGGGCCTTGAGGCGCATCAGCTCGGGGCCGAGCTGCGCGAGGGAACCGGCGCCCCAGTGGATGACGCGCGGATTGGAGTAGGAAAAGGTGCCCGCCACGTCGTGGTCATACTACGCACGCATGAGCGTGGCGCACGGTGAACGTCTGGTCGAAGCCGGGGAACCGATCTCGTCCGCTCACGCCGCCGCGATCCTCGTCCACGGCCGGGGGGCCAGCGCCGAGGACATCATGACGGTCGGCGCGGAGATCGCGCTTCCCGGCTGGGCGTACCTCGCGCCCCAGGCCGCGGGCAACGCGTGGTATCCCTACCCGTTCACCGCCCCACTCGAGAGCAATGAGCCCTACCTCAGTGCCGCGCTGGACATGATGGCGGGCCTCGTGGCACGCGTCGAGCGCCACGTCCCGGCCGAGCGCCTCATGCTGCTCGGGTTCTCCCAGGGCGCCTGCCTAACGCTGGAGTTCGCCGCGCGCAACGCGCGCCGCTACGGCGCCGTCGTCGCTCTCAGCGGGGGCCTGATCGGCCCCGACGGCACTCCCCGCGACTATCCAGGCGGGTTCGACGGGACGCCCGCCTTCCTCGGCTGCAGCGACGTCGACCCCCACATCGCCAAGGACAGGGTGCTGGAGGCGGGCCAGGTCTACGAGCGGATGGGCGCCGCCGTGACGCTGCGGCTGTATCCCGGGATGGCCCACACGGTCAGCGGGGAGGAGATCGCCGAGGTCCGCCGGGTCATGGAATCGATCGGAGGTCTTGGCGAAAAGTCCTGACTTTATCCTCCGGTTAATATATTGTTTCGTTACGCCAAAATTACCCCGGTCGCACCCCTTCCGAGGTAGCCAGGCTTAAGGAGGATCGCGGGCAAGACGGTCCTCCTTTCGTTTGGCCCGCGGGGTGAGATTGGGAAGTTGACCCAAGCCACATCTGGGCACAAAGTCCCATTGCGGCGGCCTGCGAATCGGCGAATCCTGAGTGGCGGCCCGCTGGCCGGCCGGGTGCCTGAAAAGCGCCGCTTTCCCGGTCGGCCAGGCCGGGCCGCCAATTCTGCCGGGCCGCCGCCTCAGGCTTTCTTCTCGGCCTCCTCGCCCTGCTCGCCACGCTCCACTATGTCGCCCTCGCTGAACAAAACGGCCTGAAGCACCGCGCGCCACTTCGGCTTGCGCCGCGCGAGGTACTCGAGCGCCATCGCGAAGTGCTTGAACTCCTCTTCCTGGGCGTCCTCCATGATCGCTTTGGCCTGAGCATCGCGCTCGAGCGACATCCGCTGCTCGTACCAGCCGATCGCCTCGGCCTCCTCCTGCAGCGACGCCGCCATGCGGGCGAAGGTCCTGATCTCCTGGGCCAGCTCGCCGGCCGGCTCGTGGTACTGGTCGGTCCCCACTCTTCTGCAACGTGCACCGGCGTGGGTTTACCGCACTGAACTACCCGGCGCGCCCCGCCGGTTGTAGTGAGCAGATGGACTACGGACAGCGCGTGAGGTTTGGGATCTTCCTCACGCCTTACGCTGCGTACCCGCAGCGCCCGCTCGAGCTCGCCGCACTCGCGGACGAGCTGGGCTACGACCTCGTCGGCGTGCAGGACCATCCCTACCAGCGCAGCTTCTTCGACACCTGGACGCTGCTCACCGCCATCGCCATGCGGACGTCGCGCATCTCGGTGTTCCCGGACGTGGCCAACGTGCCGCTGCGGCCACCCGCGATCCTGGCCAAGGCCGCGGCGTCGCTGGACCTTTTGACCGGCGGCCGCGTCGAGCTTGGTCTCGGCGCTGGCGGCGCCTTCGACGCGATACATGCCATCGGCGGCCCGCACCTCACGCGCGCGGAATCCGTCGCGGGCCTCGAGGAGGCCATCCAGGTCATCCGGCTCATGTGGAGCGGGGAGAGGGGGCTGCGGTTCGAGGGGCGGCACTACAGGCTGTCAGGGGTCAACTCCGGGCCACGGCCGGCGCACGACATCGGGATCTGGCTCGGCGCGTACAAGCCGCGGATGCTCTCCATGGTCGGGCGGCTGGCAGACGGCTGGGTGCCATCCCTCGGCTACGCGACGCCCCAGGACCTCATCGAGATGAACAAGCGCATCGACGAGGCCGCGGTGGAGGCCGGACGTGACCCGCATGCGATTCGCCGCGTCCTGAACACGGGCGCGCAGCCCGCAGAGCTCATCACCTCCCTGGTCCTCGAGCACGGCATGGACACGTTCCTCGCCACCGGCGACGAGCCCGACGAGATCAGGCGCTTCGCCGCCGAAGTCATCCCGCGGGTCCGCGAGGAGGTCGGCCGGGCGCGGTGAACCACTCGGACCTCGTGGCTCTGATCCGGGAGGGCGTCCCGAAAGGCTCGGTCGGGCGGTGGGCGGACCTCGGGGCGGGGGAGGGCGCGTTCACCCTCGCCCTGGGCGAGCTGCTCGGCGCCGGCTCGCACATAACCGCGGTCGACCGCGACGGTCGCGTGATGCGGCACATCGCCTCGGGCATGTCGGTTCGCTATCCGGGCGTCTCGGTGGAGGTGCGGTCCGCCGACTTCACTCGCCCGCTTGGCCTGCGCGAACTCGATGGCGTCGTGATGGCCAACTCTCTGCATTTCATTCGCGAGAGGTCGGCCCTGCTGGTCGCGGTGCGGAACATGCTGCGCCCAGGCGCGCGGCTCATCGTCGTCGAGTACGGCACCGACCACGGCAACCCCTGGGTGCCGCACCCGTTCACGTATGAGCGCTGGGAGGAGATGGCTGCAGCGGCCGGCTTTACCGGGACGCGCTTGCTGCACACCATCCCGAGCCGCCACCTCGGCAGCATGTACGCCGCGCTGAGCCTGGCGCCGCTCGAAGGTGCTGCCCGACTCTAAGCGAGGTCTCAGGCGCCTCCAAGGAGGCGAAGCCATGATCGACGCAGATCGCCGGGACGTGGAGCCCGGCTCAACAGTCCTGGAGGTCTTTCGTCACCGTGCCGTACCACCACATGGGAACGTTCGCCTTCTTTCCGTTCGACACGCCCCTCTCCCTAGCCCTCTCCCCTGCGGGGAGAGGGGATTTCCTGATCGGCGGCCTGACGTGGCTCGTGTTCATCGTGGCCCTGGGACTCATCGCGTTCTGGGCGATTCGCACGCTCGCGAGTCCGCATGCCGGGCGCTGGAGCCCGGCCCAGATCCCGCAGCCGCCATCGGGGCCCGCGCCTCTCGACATCCTCGCCCGTCGGTTCGCCGCGGGCGAGATCTCGGCCGAGGAATACCAGAAGGCCCGCGAGGTGCTCGCAGGTACGCCGAAGCCTTAGTCCCCGTCCCCTCGCTGCCCTCTCCGCGCCGGAGAAGGCAGCGGGCATCTTGTTTCTCTAGAAGACCTGGGACTGGCTTTCCGCCTGCGGCCGGCCCTGGCCGTGCCGCCCGTGGTGGCGGCGCCACCTGCGGATCAGGACGCCGCGCTCACGACCGCCGCCTCCGCCGCCGCCGGGGTTGAAACGCTTGGTCACGCCGCCGAGCTTAGTGCCCCACGTGACGTACTTGTGGAAGCGCTCCTCGGCCTCCTGGGCGATGCCGATCCGCTCGCCCCGGGTCTCCTCGCGGAAGCGGGCGATCCGGCCGGCGGCCGCCCCTTCCTTCTCCTCCGGCGTCGAGCCGACGTTCAGCTCGGGAAGCGTGCCCATGACGACGATCTGGTCGTCCTCGACGCTCACTTCCACCCCCGTGAACCAGCCGTCCGGGAGCCTTCCGGCAAACCAACCGCGTATCGAACCGAGCTCTTTCTCATCCATGTGTTACATAATTACATCGTAACAGGCGGGATGTCAACCGAACTTGGGTAAGCTCGATCGCAGATGGGGATGATTCCGCCGGGCGGCGCCGGTGCGGGGATGCATTGGAGCTGGCTCCGAAGGCAGCGCAAGCCGGAGACGGGGACGGCCAACAGCGGCCTGACCGGCGATCCCACGCTGGAGCCGCCGGCCGAGCCGGAAGGCCCCAAGGACCTCCGCGGCCGCTACGAGAGCCTCAAGCAGTCCGTCACGGGCACGTGGTCGGCGCTGCCCCGCGTCCTGCGCCTGGTGTGGGACGCCAGCCCCCGGATCACGGTCGGCCTGTTCATCACGACGGCGGTGGCCGGCGTGATCCCCGCGCTCACCGCCGAGACGTCAAAGCTGCTGATCAACGCGGTGGTGCAGGGGATCGTCATCAACCGCACCCACGTCGCCGACCGTGTGACGCTGACCCAGCTCGGCCTGCACTGGCCCGGCCCGACCTTCAGCGCCGTCGGGATGATCGTCTTTCTCGCTGTCCTACAGCTTGTGCTGTTCGCGATCATCGCGCTGCTCAGCACGGTGCGCAACATCACGCAGCAGCTGCTCCAGAACTCGGTGGCGATGCGGATCCAGCTGATGGTCATGGAGAAGGCCGCCTCCCTCGACCTGGCGTTCTACGAGGATCCCGCATCCTACGACCTGCTGCGGCGAGCGCAGACCGATTCGATCAACCGGCCGGTGATGATGATCTCGACCGCGTTCGGCCTCGTCCAGACGCTGCTGACCTTCGTGACCATGATCGCGCTGCTGATCGGCGTCAGCCCGCTGCTCGCGTTGCTGGCGCTTGTGTCGCCGATCCCCGCGTTCATCGCGGACACGCGGTATGGCTGGCGCGGTTACACCATCGCGCGCTGGGGCTCGCGCCTGCTCCGCCGCATGACCTACCTGGTCAACCTGGTCACCACCGACTCGTACGTGAAAGAGGTGAAGCTTTTCGGGCTCGGCGGCTACTTCATCGAGCGGTACCGCCTGATCGCGGAGGCGTTTTACAGCAGCCAGCGGTCGCAGGTCGTGCGCCGCTACCTGACCGGGTTCGCCTGGGGCAACCTGAGCACGATCGTCTCGTCGCTCACCTATCTATATGTCGCGCTCCAGGCGATCGTCGGCAAGCTGACCCTGGGTGACCTCACCCTGTACATCACCGCCGCGCAATCCGTGCAGGGATCGATCCAGGGCATCCTGAGCGGCTTTTCGAGCATGTACGAGCACAACCTCTACCTGAACAACCTGTTCGAGCTGATGGCGATGGAGCCGTCCATGACGCCCCCGGCGGCGCCGGTCAGGCCTCAGCTGCCGCTGCGAGGAGAGATCCGGTTCGAAGGCGTCACGTTCGCGTATCCCGGGGCCGAGGCGAACGCGCTGACGGACCTGACCTTCACGGTCGAGGCGGGGGAGACGCTGGCCGTCGTGGGCCGCAACGGCGCCGGAAAGACGACGCTGTTCAAGCTCATCTGCCGCCTGTACGACCCGGCCGAGGGCCGCATCCTCATCGACGGAATCGACCTGCGCGACTTCGAGCCCGCCGAGCTGCGCCGGCACATCGGCGCCATGTTCCAGGACTACGTCGACTACCAGGCGACGGCCGCCGAGAACATCGGCCTCGGCAACGTACCTGAGATCGCGGACCGTGAGGCCATCGTTTCGGCGAGCAAGCAGGCCGGGTCGGACGAGATGATCTCCCGCCTGCCGGCGGGGTACGACACCGCGCTCGGCAAATGGTTCGACGCAGGCGTGAACCTGTCGGGCGGCGAGTGGCAGAAGGTGGCGCTGGCCCGGGCGTTCATGCGCGAGGACGCGCGCATCCTCCTGCTCGACGAGCCGACGTCGGCCCTGGACGCCCAGGCCGAGTACGACCTGTTCGAGCGCCTGCGCTCGCTGACACGCGGCCGGACCGCCGTCTACATCTCGCACCGGTTCTCGACGGTGCGGCGGGCCGACCGGATCGTGTTTTTGGAGCACGGGCGGCTCGTCGAGGAGGGGACGCACGAGGAGCTGATGCGCCTGGGCGGTCGCTACGCCCGCCTGTTCAGGATGCAGGCGGCGGCGTACACGGGGGAGGACGTCGAGGTCCTTCCCGAGGAAGAAGCGGTTTCCGAGCGGTAGCGGGTCGGGCCTGGTTGGGTTGGTTTGGGTGGCTTGGGCCTGTCGCCCTAGGCCCGGACGCCGGTCGGGTTCATCTGGAGAACCCGGACGGCTCGTCCCCGCATCCGGTCACAGCGCCAGCAGAAGACGACGGCGTCGATCTGCCCCGGCAGGACCCCCTTCAGCAGTACCTCTCGCTCCCGTTGGTGCATCAGCCAGCAGAGGAAAAAGTGCATCGCGCCGGAAGAATGTATCGCGGTCGCCCCTACATTTCGCCGCAGAGTGCGTTAAGAGTTTGTCAGACGGGGCCCTGGCGGGCCTCGGAACCCGTTCACTTCCCGGCTTCGTGGAAGAACCCGGCGGAGCCGATGGTGGGGCGGCGGTCAGGAGATGTCGCGGTCGATCTTCGCGGCCAGGATGAAGTCGTTCTCGGTCAGGCCGCCCGCCGCGTGGGTCCAGAGCTGGACGGTGAGCTCGCCGTAGGAGAGCCGGAGGTCGGGGTGGTGGGCCTCGGCCTCGGCGATGGCGGCGATCCGGTTGACGAGCTCGACGCCGGGCATGAAGCCCTTGAAGCGATAGGTTTTGGCGAGGAGCTGGTGGCCGTCGGACTCGGCGAGCGTCCATCCATCGAGCCGGCCTAGGAGACGCTCGGCTTCGACGGGGGCGAGGGTGGGGGTGCCGGGGCGGCAGACGGCGCAGTGGCGGTCGGCAAGCGGGGCGTCGGGCACGAGGCCATGGTAGGCGGGTGGGTAGAATTGAGCGCCCATGGGCGGCTAGCTCAGTGGGAGAGCGCTTGCTTCACACGCAAGAGGTCATTGGTTCAAACCCAATGGCCCCGACACCTTCCGGCGCTATATGCATCTGACGCCACAGGTGTTCGTGTGCTGGCCGTAGCTATGGGCGCATGGCTTCAACGAAGAGCGTCTCGTCTGGACGGTTGTCGAGGACGTCGAGATCGGGGACCCGGCCGCTCCGGTAGCTGCACCGTTCGACCTTCGCGAAGCCAGCGGCTCCCAAGGCCTGGCTCAACAGCTCGAAGTCGTACATGTATCGGTGCCTGTGATGGGCGCCCCGATCCTCCGTGAAGAAGTAGTTGAGGAACCTCGAGCGATCACCCTCCAAGTAGAAACGAACGGCGATGCTCAGGTCCGGAACGCAAATCCGAACGATCCCGCCTGGACGCAGAACCCTGAGACATTCGTGAAGCAACCGCTGGCCTTCGCCAGGGCTGAGATGCTCGAGGAAATGCGAGGAATAGATGAAGTCGGCGCTTCGATCGGGCATCGGGATGCTGTCTGTCAGATCGTGGTGAACGAAGCGGCCCACCCTCAGATCCTTCTCGTACTGAGCGAAATCCGCATCAGACGGTCCTCGGGAAAACCGATATGCCACCTTCTGAATCCACGTGGGCCGGCCAGCGACTAACAGAGTTGGACTGGCATCGATGTTTATCCATCCCGGGGCGGCGAGGAGCGCGGACCCAAGGTTCACGCGGACAGGTGTCATTTCCGGCCTGATCCTTTGGCTCCGTCGCAGCCGAAGGACGAGGTCGTTAACGCCCAAGACCACCTCACGGAGCATGGTTGTCAAACGATAACCTTGGGAGTCTTCAACGACCGCTGGCGGTCGCCCGCCCGCTTCGTCGTCGCTGCTCCCGATGCACAGGCCTGATACGGATGGTGGCCCTCGGTCTCAGGCGGTGAAGCGCCCCGCAGTGTCCTCTCATCACGCCCGAAGATATATCCCCATCGGCCCAATTTTGTGCAGAGTCGGCAAGGGGGGGCCGGGCTTGGGCATGTCGACTCGGCTCGGGAGGGGATAGGCCTGGCCGATTGCCGGGCGATTAAGAGGTCTTCCTCAGTCGGCCAGGGGCCGCCTGAGTAGTGGCCGAGCCCAGGCAAGGGGGCGATGCCGTCGACGAGCTCCCACTCCCGTGTGAAGCCTCCCAGTACAAAGCTCCGCCAGCCGAAAGCGGCACTCCGCTTCCTCGACCCCAGGCGTCGCGCGAAATGGGCTTGGCGGGCCTGGGTGGAGGTACCGAGCCGCTAAGACGGTGCCGGGGAGTTGACCGATGTACATGCCGGGCCAGCCTGGGCTTGGATTAGCCTATGGCGAGCTCGGTTGCTCTTCAATAGCCTGACCTACGTCCTGTACTTGCCGGTGGTGGTTGCCATCACATGGGCCTTGCCGGGCCGCTTCCGCCCTGCCTTCTTGCTTGCGGCGAGCTATATCTTCTACGCAGACTGGAATCCACCTTTTCTGCTCCTCGTCGTCTTCATGACCGTTGTGAACTACTGTCTGGGCGCGGCCCAGGGTCGTCAAGCCGCCCGGAGCCGCATATTGATGGTGGCCGCGGTCGCGTTCAATCTCATCGTCTTGGGCGTTTTCAAGTACCTCGGTTTTCTCGACTCGTCCGCATCATCATTCGCCCACGCCTTTGGGCTGCCTGTGTCATTGCCGGTCGTTCGATTGATACTTCCGCTCGGGCTCTCCTTTTTCACGTTCGAGTTTATTCACTATCAAATCGACGTCTACAGAGGATCCTCTCCAATCCGATCGCCCATCGAGTTTGCCCTATTTCCAGCCTTCTTTCCAACTCAGATCGCCGGTCCGATCAAGCGTTATCAGAACTTCGAAGCACAGGTTCAGGCTCATCCCTCCTTCGATGCACGCACCTTCCTCGAAGGCCTCGAGCTGATCGCGGCTGGGATGTTCAAGAAGATTGTGCTATCAGACTCGCTACTTCCGATCGTGAGTGGAGTCTTTGCCTCATCCTCGCCTGTAGGCACTGTGGATTCATGGATTGGGGCGGCCGCCTTCTCTTTCCAGATCTACTTAGATTTCTCGGGTTACACCGATATTGGACGCGGTTCAGCACAATTGTTGGGTTACACCGTTCCGGTCAACTTTCGGGCCCCGTATCTGGCCACTAGCCTTCGCGACTTTTGGAGACGATGGCATATATCTCTGTCGTCGTGGCTGCGGGACTACCTATACATTCCCTTGGGCGGCAATCGAAAAGGCCCGTGGCGAACTGAGGTCAACGTCATGGTGACAATGGCCCTAGGGGGCCTGTGGCATGGCGCTGCCTGGCACTTCCTCGTGTGGGGAATCGGCCATGGGGCTGGTCTGGTGATGAATCGCTGGACACAGGTGTGGACCAGATTGGATGCGAATCTGCCAAGAACCGCTCTCACGGTCGCCGCATGGGCAGTGACGCAGATCTTCGTGCTGGTCATGTGGGTCCCGTTCCGGTCCGTGTCCACTGGTGCTTCGATCAGCTTGTGGCGGCAGATGGCCGGCCTCTCAAGTGGGCCGGCTGTGTTGACAATGGGGGATAGATTGACTGTGCTCGGGATTGGAGTCGGCGTGCTGACGGTGGAATTCGCCTTACAGCGAGTGGACCTTCGGCGGCTGATCCGATCGTCACCGGTAAGCACTGCGTTAAGACCGGCCTACGTGGCAACGCTCGCACTGGCTGCTATCCAGTTCGCGTCGATCAATGGTGTAGTTCACCGGTTCATCTACTTTCAGTTTTGAGCGCGGCTGACCTGGAGAAGGTCTTTGCCCAAAGGTCACTGGTCGTACTGTTGGTCATCGCGCTTGCAGCCCAACCTGCGAGCTCCTACATAGCAAAGAACGTGCTGGGACACATCGACCAGGGAACGGACACGTGGAGCCTGTGGTCCACTTATGCGTCAAATCCCGCACCAGACGTGCTTTTTGTCGGAGATTCCCGTGTTCGGCAAGATGTCGACACCAGTGCAATCGCGCGTGCTCTGTCCCTGGACTCGGGTCAACCGACTAGCGTCGCCAAGATCGGAATCAGCAATGCGGACGCGGCAATGCTCGATACGGTCGTCTATCGGGTTATGGCAGCATCCGTTCGGCCGCGAACGGTTGTGATAGCCGTCTCAGAGTTCGCGTTCAATGAGAATTACCAACCTGATCGGACGGCGGACTACTGGCAATTGTCAAGCCCCTTTGATTTGGGATTCATGGAGCTTGCTCTAAGACGAGATAGGGCGCACGAGGCACGGCTTTCAGCCGGTTGGGCGGTGCCTCTCGTGGCTAACGCGCCGATCGTCGCTGAGGGAGTCCAGTGTTGGTTGCGGCCGGATCCGACATGCACCCCTGCTGCCCACCTCGAAGTCAGCCGCATGTCGCCAGAAGAGCGGAGCCTGGTACTTAGCTACTACGCAGACCTCTATCTTCGCGACTTCGTGTTCTCGGCCGTTGAGCTAGCGGACATTGAGTCAGCAGCCCGACGAGTTCAGTCCGGTGGAAGTCATCTTGCCCTAGTCATTCTCCCCGTTAATGGGATAGTCGAACTTGACCCGCACCTTTACGCGGAGTACCTGGTACGCATACAAGCGATGGCCGCCTCGATGAGGGCTCCACTCGTAGATATGCACGCCTCAGTCCCCGAGGCGGATTGGTCACTATGGGTCGACCCGAGTCACCTCAACCGTGCTGGCGCGGCGCATATCGCAAATGCTTTGGCTCAGGTTGCCGCCAGCGCGTCGTAAAGGGTCAAGCTTGCCGGCGCCTTCGTTGGCCATCAGTAGAATTGTTTGGTCCCGAGGGCGGCTAGCTCAGTGGGAGAGCGCTTGCTTCACACGCAAGAGGTCATTGGTTCAAACCCAATGCCGCCCACCAGTAAGCCTCAAGCGACAAACTGACACCAGAGTCAGGCCTCGGCGACCCTTGGTATGGTTGCCGAGCCATCGGCGTGAGACTTTTCGCCAAAGCGCGCGCGATTCCCTTCAGTCGCGTTCGACTACCTGTTGCGGGGAGCTGACTGTCAAAACGTCGGCCACGAGCTGGTTGGAGAGGCTTGGCAGACGCAGTCACGATGCAGACCCTTGAACAAATCAATCCGCCCCTGGCGTTTGGCGGCCCCTCGTGGCCAGGATCAACTTGGTCCCGAACCATAGTTCCTTAATGGATGATATGTCGATGCTCAATTTGCCCAATTGGAGCCGCGCACGTACGCGCGCCTGGAGCGGTACTGCCCTCGACGCTGTCCCATCCTTCGCCGAGCGCAGGGCCCAGCGGCGCTTATGCAGTTCAATCCTTTAGCCGTGGCCACTGCTCGGTGTTGGGGGCCAAGGAGTCGGGGAGTATCGAGTTCATCGGGGTGGCCCCCTGCTGTGTTTCGCTGGTTGGGACCGACTAGTCAGATCGCCGCCAAGTCGGGAGATGCGGGCGTCCCGGTGCTCGTGAACTGGCATTAGTCGGTCCGGAAGACGGATGGGTACTTGCCTTCACGCACACCGTAACGATCGTTGCGGTCGGCCAGACAGGTTCGCGCCTGAGGGAAAGGGTCTCGAAAGGCCAGGCGGGCACTGTCGTGTTGCTTGAGCTTGTCGCTGACAGCGGTTCCGTTTGCAGGCGCCCACATAGACAATGACGAGTCCCATGGCGTCGACGACCACATCTACTGAGCGCGCCGACGCGATCGTTTCGAGTAGGCATCTGCGAATCGCGCACGTGACCAACTACCAGGTTCCGGGCTACGGCTACGAGGAGATGCAGCTCGCTCTCGAGCAAGTAAAGATGGGACACGAGGTCGTTATCTTTGCGTCCAACTTCCTGCATCCCCTCGGTCTGTACTCAATTCTGCGCAAGCGATTCCCCTCGCGTCAGGTGCCTCCGCGCGAGGAGGTGGCCGAGGGAGTCCGCGTCCAGCGCCTGCGGTCGCACGAGATCGGCCGTCGGGCCTGGATCCACGGACTCGAGAGGGCTATCCGAGCGTTCGATCCCGATGTGGTTCACGTTCACAACGTCCTTCAGTTCCATGCGCCGAGGCTGGCGCTGATGCGAATTCGAGGCAGCTGTCGGGCCGCGATAGTTGTCGACGACCACATGCACATCGGATTCATGCGGCGGTCGGCCCTGGGCCGGGCCTTCTACTTCACTTATCGGACCTTCGTTCAGCCCATTCTGTCGCGCTACGTAGACCGCTACTGCGCGATAGCAGCCGACACCGCGGAATATCTGCATGAGCAGTGTGGCGTGACAGGGCCGATCGAAGTCGTGCCGCTTGGAGTTCCCGCGCAGCAGTTCAAGGCAGACCCCGCGCGCCGCAGAAGAGCACGGAAACGGCTCGGTATCGCCGACTCTGATCTGGTACTGATCTATACAGGCAAGGTTATCCCCGAGAAAGGCGTACACCTTTTGGTCGAAGCGGCGGCGCAGATGAGGGGTGTGTCGGCCACGCCGACGGCCCTCGCTGTTGGCGACTCGGACGAGGCATATGCGGCCTACCTCGCCGCGACGGCCGCAGCCGCAGGAGTCGATCTACGCCTGTGTCCCAGCGTCCCCTACAACGAACTGCCAGACTGGTACGCATGCGCCGACATCGGCGTGTGGCCGCGGCAGGAGTCCATGGCGGTCTTCGAAGCGATGTCCATGAGTCTTCCGGTGGTTATCTCGGCGGAGAGCGGTCTCGTAGCAGCCGTCGAGACCAGCGGTGCGCTCAGCTATGAGCCCGAAACAGCGGCGGCCTTAGCGGCCACTCTGACGCCGCTCCTGGACCGCGAATTGCGGCGTCGGCTCGGGGCCCAGGCGAGAGCATTCATTGAATCTGGGCTGACCTGGCACCGATCCGCCGAACGCTATGTCGAGATCTATCGCGAAGCGATCGCGGCACGGAAAACTAGATGAACCCGATCGCACCGGTCTTCTTCGTCTTCCTGGCCGTGATGGCGTGGGCCTTTCAAGTGCGCACGCAATGGATCACCCGATTCGGCATCTTCTCGGCGCTCTTAATCGCGATGTTCGTTCGCTACGGAATTGCGGTGCCCTTCAGCGATGGCGTCAACCCTGCAGTAACCCATATCGCGATCACCTCGTTTCAACTCGCCGAATACTACGCGTCCGTCGTCCTCGTCTATGTATTCATGTTCGCAGGCGTCTTGGCCGTCGACCATGTATGGCCTAGAGGCAGGCAAGCCGGATCCGGCAACGTCGCCGCTAAGGGGACTCTGGTCGCGGTCGCAGGCCTGATCACGGCCGTCGTCGTGCTGGCCTGGGTGATAATCCCTTGGCGTGACTTCATAGACGGCATCTTCTCTCTAATACCGGGCCACACCATGTCGTCCTATCGCGCTCATCGAGTCCAGTACGGCGACGCAACCCTCTACTCGTCCTCCATCTTCACGTACATCGGGAGCTTCGTGCGATTCGCTTTGGCCCCAGCCGCGCTCTGGATTCTGTACTTCCATCGCAAGCGCTCGAACCTCCTAGCTGCGATGTTCTGGTTCCTGTTGGCGGTACTTCTGGCGATTGGCGTGCTATCGGGCCAGAAGCTCCCCGCCATTCTCCTATTGATCGGCTTTGGCATCGCGGTTGTGATCGAAGCTGGGAGACCGTCGATCGTCAACTGGAGATTCGCGGCGGTAGCCGTCGCCTTCGTCCTCGTGCTCACGCCGGCTCTTTACCTGATCCAGTACCCGGGGTCCGGCTATGGAGCAGTGCTCAACCTCACGTTCTTCAGGCTCGCCGAGGAGTACAGCCGTGTTGCGCAACTGCGGTTCGTCTTCTATCCGGACATTCACCCGTTCCTCCACGGGCTGAGTTCCTTCGTCCTGCGGGGAGCCGCCAGCCTTGTGGGCATTAGTACCGGCGACGCTCAATCGCCAGAAACGTACATCCCGACGCACTCGCCCGGTGCTGGCGCATCCTACGGCGGCACATGGAACGCCGGATTCTTCGCTGACGCCTGGGCCGACTTCGGTTTCCTCGGCGTCAGTGGAGCCTCATTGTTGATCGGCATCGTCGTCAGGTTGATCGACCGCTGGTACAGCAGCAGCGGCCAGGGTCCGCTGGAGATGGGAGCCTACACCGCCCTCTGCATTTCCGCGATCTACGTGTCCGAGGTCGCGACACTGACTGCGATTTGGACCTTCGGTCTGGGCTCAGTCTTCATTGTCTATGCGGCACTTCGCTTGCCGGACTGGCTTAAGCGGAACAGCCGCGTCAAACCGGCGCAGGAGCGGGCTCCTGTCTAATGCGGATCCTGCAGGTTCTCCCTCGGTATGCACCCGCTTGGTCCTATGGGGGCGGCGTGCGCATGTTCTGGTACCTCGCGTGTGAGCTGACCCGCCTGGGTCACGAGGTTCGAGTGGTGACGTCCGACTCGGTGAATGCGAACACCCGAACTCCCGATCTCCGGGAAACGCTGGAGGGCGGCATCAAGGTGACCAGGTATCGCAACCGTTTCAACCGGCTGTCAGCGCAGGCTGGCGCGTTGTTTTACCGGCCGCGAGGCATGCGGCTCGGCGTCCGTAGCGAGGCCGAGTGGGCCGATGTAATCCACATGGGCGAGTCGCGCGGCATCCACAACGTATGGGCAGCTGAAGCTGCCGGCGCGACAGGCGTCCCGTTGGTTTGGTCGGCGTACGGAGGGCTGCCTACTGCCAGTGGCGTACGTGGCGTGTATCGAAAGGTATACGACATCGCGTTCACGAAGTCTGTCATTGCAAACGTTGAGCGGTTCATCGCGCAGACCGACCATGAATCAAGTGTCTACGTTGGCCACGGTGCACCGCCGGACCGAATTCGCCTGATACCGCTTTGCGTGGACACCGAGGCGTTTGCGACGCCGCCGGAGCGCGGTCGATTCCGACGACAGCTCGGGCTCGCACAGGACGACCTGCTTGTCGTCTGCGTCGCCCGCCTGAGCCCGGTGAAAGGAATGGACCTGCTAATCGATGCGTTTGCCCGGTTGCCGGCGCAAGTGCACGGTCCTTATCTCGCCCTCGTCGGTTGGAACCACGGCGCAGAACCGGCCCTGCGGGCCCAGGTGAAGCGGTTGAAACTTGATGGCCGCGTGCTCTTTCCAGGCGCTTTACTCGGCGAAGATCGCCTGCTCGCGTATATCGATGCTGATGTCTTTGCGTTGACACCGGCCGTCTATGAAGAGACCTCACTCGCGGCCCTTGAAGCCGCCGCGCTAGGGATCCCAACGGTCCTCACGGCAGAGTGCGAAATACCGTTGATGAATGAGGCCGGCGCCGGGGTAGTCGCCGAACGATCGGGTGCGGGTGTTGCGGCCGCGCTTTCTCGTCTCCTTGCCGACGGCGCCACGCGAGTTGCGATGGGCTCTCGTGCGAAGGATCTGGTCTTCGAACGATTCGGAGTAAACAGCATCGCGCGCCAGCATGAGGCGGTGTTCGAAGAGGTGGTGCGGACATCCGTAGCCCGAGAGTGACGCTGCCCCACAGGTATGCCTTTGGAAAAACGGTGGAGCTGGGCCACCAGGGCTTGCGTACGGCTGACGACTGGGACGTGGTTAGGAAGGCTGATCCCGCCTTCGGTTTCACGCAGGATCGCGAAACGTGGCGCCTGGCTGCCGAGAGTTCGGCGGAGCTCGGGGCGAGGGCTGACGCCATGTCTGCGGTCTTGAGGCGCTGGGGGGCTACGCGGGCTGTGTCGGTCGGAGTCGGCACCGGAATGCTCGAGTATCTGCTGTTGCGTCGAACGCCGGACCTCGAGCTGAGGTGTGGGGATTTCGCCGAAAAGTCCCTTCAGGAGCTTCGTTCTCGCTTCGTCGAGTGTCCTTCGATCGAGCGAATGGACCTGACCGACCCCGAATGGTGTCGGGACGCCGCCGAGGTCGTGATCTTAAACAGGGTCGATACCGAATTAAGCGGCGACGAATGGCGAAGCGTCTTTGCGAAGCTACACGACAGAGGTTCCCTGAGAGTCATCTGGATACCTGCCGGCCTCCTCACTCCGGCCGCGCTGTTTCGCGAGGCCCAAACCATGATCGTCGGCATGTTGCGCGGCATGTCCGTCAGTCAAGCAGGCTACCTTCGAAACAGGGCCGCGATGATCGACCTTTTCGCGCCGCGCTACCGGATAGAGGGTGCGATCCGGGCGGGTGGCAAGCCGCTCTGGCCTCTCGTGCGCCAAGCTTGAGTTCGACCGATCCCATCCTGGCGGAGCTGCTGGGGCCGTCGCCTGCGCACCGCGTCAGGCGCACGCTCAGCGCGGTGTACGTCGCTTCCGGCCTTTCCCTTGGAGGCGGCCAAGTTTTCACCCTTCTCTTGTTCGGCCTGCTCACGCCGCAGCAGGTGGGGCTTGTCAACTGGGCGACCGCGGCGGCCACCATCGTCTTCTACCTGTTCGATCTTGGCGTTGAGACGTCGCTTGTCGTCCAGGTGAAAAGGGTGCCCACTCGGTTGGCGCAGGTTGTGTTGGTCGCCGGAGCGGTACGGCTCGCCGTGGCCTTGCTGGCGTTCATGGCATGGCTTGGTGGAGTGGCGCTTGGAATCCTGAGGCCCGCCGAGGCGTCGGCGCTCATCCTTATCGGCCTCGGCTTCGCGGTCCGTTCGCTTCAGACGCCGTTCACCGCGCATCTGCAAGTTCATGATCGCCAGGCCACTGTGGCGGTCGTCAGCGTCATACCGGTGCTCGTCCGGCTGGTTGGCGTGGGGCTGCTCTGGCTGGCACAGACTGTCGCGCTGACGCCAATTCTGCTGGTGATGCTGTTCGCCGATGTGGTCGGGCTGCTTGTGTTGATGGAGTTCGCCCGCATGCAACCGCTTGCCAACCGGCAGGAGGCATCCGGCGCAGTGACCCTGGCGCGAGGCCTGGTGCGGTCGGCGCCGACGATCATGCTGTCGCAGGCGGTGATGATCGGCCAGGGCCGCATCGACTGGCTGCTCGTCGCCGCCTTGATCTCGTACGGCGCGCTGGCCAACTACTCCATCGCGAACAAGACGCTCGAGCTGTTGATCATTGCCGGCTCGATGCTCGGCAGAACGGCGCTTCCGTGGATGGTTGAGGGCTGGCACAGCCATTCAATGCCAAAGACAATGAGGATCCTGACCGTCGCTCTAGTCGCCGGTGGCTTGATTCTCGCGACGGCCGGGCCGCCGCTGTTGCGCCTTCTTTTCGGACACAAGTACGCAGGAGCGGAGCCGATCATTGCTCCGATGGCGACCCTCGCACCCGCCCTTGCGCTCTATCAGGTGCTTCAATTCATGGCGTTCGCCAGGTCAGAGGCGTGGCAGGTGGTGGTCAGCGGCCTGCTCGGTCTTACCGCCCAGGTGATCGTCGATCTACTGTTGATACCCTCTCTTGGAATCAGCGGCGCGGTAATCGGAATGTTCTCCTTCGCTGGCGTCGCTATGCCTGTGCAGCTGTGGCTCGCTTACAGGTCGCGCATCATTCCGCGGGAGGCAAGCCTCGAGATCGGGGCTGGAGCCGCCCTCCTGCCGTTCGGACTGATCGGGCTGATTCTAGTGAGCCACTTTCGCTAAGCCGCGGCCGTTACTGATGGAGCAGTTCGGCGTACCGCCACGATCAGTGCGAGAGGAAACCAGGCGTAGCGCGCCAGTAGGATCGGGTCTGCCATGCCGAAGACCAGGAAAGCGGCCGCCGCCCCGACAAGGGGCGCCATCACCGTGCCCGTACTCGGATCGCGAAGAAGTCGGCGCATGTCTCCGTCGAGTGGCGCAAGGGTTATCAGGATCGCCCCTATGAGGCCAAGGATGCCGGCTCCAACCCCGGCCTCCAGGTAGATGTTATGGACGAGGCTGTTAAGCCTGTCCTGGGCGCTCGCGTTATCGAGTCCGGCTCCAACGAGCGGACTATGAATGATGGACTCGACCGCTGCGAGATCTGTGCTCAGACGGGTCCGGTACGTCGTGGTGAAAGCTCGCCGGTCAGGGCCTCCGAGGCCGAGCACCTCAGCGACTCTCACTACAGGGGGTTGGGCGTGCCTCAGCACCTGCACGACCGATGTGCCGGCGACCGCGATTAGGAGCACTGCAGCGATAGCGAGCAACTCCTTCGACCGCCGCGCGACGATGGCCCATATCACGAATCCAACTGCGGCCGCGATGAGGCCGGTAACAGAACCCGACAGCACCAGCCCGATCGAGACGAGAGTTGCGATTGTGACCGCGATTCCACGTTCGAAAGGTGTTGCCTTCGCGGTGACGGCGAACATCAGACTCGGAACCAGTGCGATCGCTGTCACCCCGCCAAGATCGGTCACGTGTTGGGTCAGACCGGTCATGCGTCCGGAGCCGGTCGCGCCGGACGGAATAAAGTGACCGGATAGCACCTGAATTAGCGCGAACGCCGAGGTGGCCGCAGCGGAGATCGACCACAACCTCATCTGCGTCCTGACCATCGAAACGCTGCGCAGGATGAATGGCGTGCACCACACCCATACGATCATCACGTAATCGAGGCGAACTAATTCGCCGAACGAAGACAAGCGATGATTTGAAAACATGGAGGCGATGACGCCACCGGCCGTGAAGAGAAGGGCTCCGAGGATCGCTGTCCTCGTTGGGACGAAATTGGGCAGCGAGTGATTAGCGATTGCGTCCGTCAGCGCGAATGCGATGGCCCCTGCGAAGAACAGGTCGGAGAACGTCAGGCCGATCGGACCCCTGAGCGTTAGAGCCCCGATCAGCAGTGTCCCGATGCTGTAAAGAAACCAGGACAGTCGGCTCAGCACCGAGACTCCAACCGGAATGGGCAACTCCTTTGACCTTTGCGATTCATCTCGGCTGACTAAATCCCGTGCCCCGTTTCACCGCCCCCAAGGCCGGCGACGAACAAATCAGTTCGAACCGGGCGAACTGCTGAGTTCTGAAATCACGTCATGGAGAGCGTCGCAAATCGCCTGCTGTACGGCCGAGTCCAGGCTCGGGTAGATCGGAAGGGAAAAGATTTCGCGAGCAGCAAGCTCCGTTTGCGGCAGAGAGCCTGGGCCGTAGCCGAGGTTGGAGTACGCGGGCATCAGGTGTACCGGCCACGGATAATCCACCTTCAGCGACACGCCGCGAGCCGCCATCCCCGCAATGATCGCGTCCCGACGCGGATGCCGGCACACGTAAAGATAGTAAGCGTGTGAATTCCCGGCGTCGACGTGCGGAAGAGTCACGTCGGTGTCCGCCAGCTGCTCGTCGTAGAAAGACGCGATCTGCTGGCGAGCCTGAACGTAATGCGCGATACGAGGTAGCTTCGCAAGCAGAATCGCGGCCTGCACTTCGTCGAGCCGCGAATTGTAGCCGTCCTCGTAGGCGTAATACGACGAGAGCAGCTCATAGTCCTCGGAGTAAGATCGCGCTCCTTCCATCCCATACATCCGGAGCCGGCGCAGCCTGCGCACAAGCTCTTCATCATTGGTGCAGACCATGCCTGCGTCACCGTAAGCGCCCAGGACTTTGGTGGGATAGAAGGAGAAGGCCGCAAGATCGGACATGGCGCCGGTCATGATGCCGTTGCGCGTGCCACCCTGGCTTTGCGCACAGTCCTCGAGCACTTGAAGGCCGTGCGCGGACGCCACTCGGCGGACTTCCTCCATCCGGACCGACTGTCCGAACAGATGGACCGGCAGGATGCACTTGGTGGCAGTGGTGATTGCCGCATCCAGCTTTGAGACGTCCATCAGATAGGTAGAGGGGTCGATATCGACAAATCGTGGCGCGGCGCCCGTCGCGCGGATGGCGGAGACAGTCGGCACGGCCGTGTTCGACACAGTGACCACTTCGTCGCCTGGGCCGACGCCAAGCGCTTTCAAGGCGAGGAAGATGGCATCCGTGCCGCTGTTGACGCCGACACCGAAATCGAGGCCGCAGTAGCGGGCGAATTCCGTCTCGAGCCTTGCGACGTGCGCGCCCAGGATCAGCCGTCCAGAGCGGAAGACAGTGTCGACGGCTGCCAGGATCTCGTCCCTCTCCGCCTCGTACTCAGCACGGTAGTCCCAGAAGTCGATGTGTTTCATGGTGCCACGGCCGCGGTGCGAAGCCCATCCACAGTCCTGGCATCCGCGAGGAGATCTGACGTGAGCTGCTTCCAGTCATGCCGTTCGATTCGATCGATCACTTCCTTGATGAAGAGAGCAAACGAATCGGCTTTGGGAACCTCAATCCGGTCCGACTCCTGGCCGCGATGCACCGTAAGACGGTTGCTGTAGTCAGACGGAGTCGTGAAAGCGCGATCCAGTTCGACCGAGATGGAGGGGCCCAGCACCCGGAGATTATTTGAGTAGGCTGTGTCGAATCCGCACAAGGAAATGAGTCCGCGCTCGCCGTCATAGGTTGCAATCGCGCTGAAGGCGGTCTCCACCGACTCGCTTGACGAGATGACGCTTCCTCGCACGACGGAAGGTTCGGATTCGAAGAAGATGCGACCGCAGGCGGCGACATAAGGTGCTAGGTCCCACAGCGCGCCCCCGCCTAACTCTCGTCGATAACGGAAGTTGTCGGCAGCGAAAGGCGGAAATGAGAGGACCATCGCGACTCGGGTCGGCCGGCAGCCCGCCTCGGCGAAGATTCGGTTTGTCATCGGGATCTGTGGGTGATATGCGAACACAGTCGCTTCCGTCAGGCAGCGGTCAACCTTGGCCGCCAACTCGACGAGCCTGATCGCACGGTCATATCCAAGGACCGCCGGCTTGTCGACGATAACGTGAAGTCCGTTGCGGAGCGCAGCTTCCACCCATCGCTCGTGCTCACTGTTGACGACCGACACATAGGCGAGCGTTGCGTGCGTCTTGATGAGGGCGTCCAGATAGTCCTCATAGACCTCACCGTGCGTCCACGACTTACCCACCGCCGAGTCGCTCGCCTTGCGCGTGGCGAGGTCGATTCCGTCAACTTCGGGAATCGATTGGAGCGCCGGAAGCACGCGCCTGCTCACTATGTTCGACAGCCCGATCAGGATCACATCCATCTGTCGTCCGGTCTGCTCAACAGAAGTTGATACACGCGAGGAGGCTGCGGCCCTCGACGTTCAACAGTCCTTGGTGAACCAGGTTCTGCAGCTGGCCGAAGGTGATCCACCGGAAGTTGGATGGAAGGTCCAGTGAGGCACCGGTGTCTACCTCCACGATCCGGTACTCGTTCTCGACCCGAAAGAATCTGCCGCCTTCCTCCGACTGCACGCCCGAGTACACAAGGCGGCCGGCGGCCGAGTCGGTGGCAATGCGCACGAAGGGCGAATCGCGATCCGGCCGTTCAGGATCGTCATAGCTGAGGGCGTATTGAACCGTCGGGCCGACGGTTATCGTGTCGGCGCTCCCCGGCTCGGCGCGCCCCTGGACCAACACGTGGAGCGTTCCCTCGATCTCGCTGACAACGAACGCGATGAGACCACGCTCAACCGGGGCGATCATGGGTTGCGACCAGTGTGGAACCTCGCGGCTGCTGGACTCGACATCCACCGCGATGATCTTGAAGAACCGCCCCGACTCACCCTCGATCGAACCAGCGGTCTTACGCCAACCGGAGATCCGCGAGAGGCCGACGTGCTCGACGTCGAGGTGAAACTGCTTTCGGAGCTCGTTTATCCAGGCCGAGATCGACTCGTCAGAATGGCGGCCCCTTCCACCGCGGATCGACCGTATCACACGATCCGCGAACTCCAGCTTGGACACCTCTGCACTCTGTTGGCCCGGCGCGGCACGGCCTTGACTGGGATCGCCGAGCGGCATGCAGGCGACAACCGTGCGGGTGTCCATGCTCACCAGGCTTGGCTGGTTGAGCAGTGCCTTCACCTGTCCCAGGGTCAGCCATGTGAATTCTGGGCCGGTTTCGATGTCCTCTGTCACTCGGACCACCATGTTCCGATTCCTCTTCTTGAGGAAGGCTGATCCCTGTTCGTACTGGAGCTCGTCGACGAGCACCGAAGAGGCCGGCGCCTCGAGGAAGCGATCCACGTACGGTGGCCGCGAACCATGGTGGACCTGCGTGTAGTTGCTCCTCGTTGCCTGCACGGTCGGCACCAATTGCACGCCAAGTGGGTTCCCAGGCTCGAGCTTGGCCTGCATGAGCAGGTGAAGGACTCCGTGAAACTCACGGACCAGGATGCCGAGAATTCCGATCTCAGGTTGATCGATGATTGGCTGATCCCACTCCCGCATCGATCCGAGGTTCGTTGAAACGTGCACGCCTCGAATCCTGAAGAACTTGCCCGAGCTGTGGACGAGATCCCCGTCGTCGGGTCGAAAAGACCACTGGTCGAGAGCCGCGAAATCGATCTGCCTCACCACCATCTGCTGCCGGGCCTGGATGGCACCAAGCCAGGCGATGGCCTCATCAGTGGTCAGAAATTCGCCAGAGGGGCTACAAGCACTACGCATGAACTCGGCCGAAGTCGCATGGCCGGGCTGGGTCATGACCGGGTCCTCATCCTCATGAGTCGCGTCTGATAGTCGCCCCACTCCCGTATCACATCGCTCGCGACGTAGTGTGTGCTCGCCGCGACCAGACACAAGGCGCCCGCACTGAACCGCTTCAGGCTCACCCAGATCATCGGGGGTACGTATAGACCGATATTGCAGACCGTCAACGGATAGTTCCGAGTGGTCTGGCCGTCGGTCACCTCGACCTCAAGGGATCCCGTCATCGCAAGCAGCAGCTGTTGGGTCGCGGGATGGGCGTGCCCAGCACGGTCGGTGCCCGATGCCACGTCATATACATAGAAAAGGCGCTGGATCGCAAAGGGGATGTCGGCCTCGCCCTCAATGGCGGTCAATCGCCCGCGGGAATCCGTGTGCGTTGTGAGGTTGACCAGCTTCACGGCGTCAATACCGTGGGACAACGTCGTCAACTGAGGCTTATCGAATGCTGCCGAACGGGTTGGATCGCAAGCGCGACCTCATACGCATCAAGCGCGACGTCCCGTGAGAAGTGTCCTACTGCGTACATGCGGCCGTTCGACCCGCAGCGCTCCCTCAAGCTCGGAGACAACGCCATGTTGTCGATTGCCTCCGCGAGTTGATCTGGGTTGCCGGGCTCAACCAGGATGCCGCAATTCGCCTCGCGGACGATTCTGGCCGCGTCGCCGGCCAGGTTCAGGCCGGCGATCATCGGCTTGCCGCTCGCCATGATTGCGGGGATCTTGGACGGCAGGTTTACGTCCAACACGTTCGGCTTCTGCATGACGAGGGAGACGTCGGAGGCACCCTGTACCCACCTCATGTCCGGCTGCGTCGGCACGAACCGCACGTTGGTCAGGCCTTTTGATTCAGCGGAGGCTTGCAAGGATGCAAGACTCGCGCCGCCGCCGACGAACACGAATTTGATCTCGGGTCGGGCGCGGAACTGCTCGGCCGCTTCGATGACGACCTCGAGGCCCTGCGAGAGACCGATGTTGCCGGCGTACATGACCACGAAGTCGTCGGCCGAAAGGCCGTTCTCGACGCGGAAAGGATTCATCCGGTCGGTTGGACGCACCTTGTCCGTGTCGATCCAGTTGTGAATCACGTGGAGCTTCGCATCTGGCACCCCCTTCGCCTTGAGGTTGTGCTTGAAGCTTTCCGCGACGACGACGATCGAGTCGGAACTCGCATATGCGTAGCGCTCCAGCCAGCGAAACAGGCGAATCTGCAGCGGGTTCCGCATCATTCCGAACGCGATCGGGGCGTCGGGCACGATGTCCTGGACGTTCAACACGATCCGCGCGCCTCGCCATCTGCGGAACAGAGACGCGGCGAAGTTGACAGTTGGGGGCGGAGAGATCACCAGAACGACGTCGGCAGGTCCCGACCGCAGAAGGTTGATGCTGGCGCTCGCGGTAAACGACCCGTAGAAAGCCGAGCGCGCAAGAACAGTGGGTCGCTTGGAGGCGTACAGCCAGCTGCGCCAGACCGAAACGCTTCCATGGCGCACTTCGCGCCTGAACGGGTGGCGCCGGTACTCGGCCGGGACCTCCCAGGACGGGTAGTGGGGGAGGCCGGCGATCACTGTGACCTCGTGCCCCCGCTCGGCAAGTCCCGCCGACAGGTCGTCGGCAATGGCAGCAATGCCGATCCGGTCTGGGAAGTAGGAAATGGTGACGATCTTGATGCGCAATGTCAGTCAGTTCTTGCCTTGAACGCGTAGCTGTGATCGTCACGATAGGCCGGGGTCGCCTCGTCCGGAGCGGGGTCCACGGCCGCACCTGGGAACTCGTAGCCCGCACCGCGAAGGACATCGAGGATCTCACCACGATCGACACCGGCGTGAAACTCGATCACAAGCTTGGGATGATGCTCGCTCAGCATGCCGGTCATGCCACGCAGCACGTCCAGTTCCATCCCCTGCACGTCGATCTTCGCCCCATGGACCGGCCTGCGTCCGATTGCCTCCCAGAATTCGTCGAAAGCGACGACGAAGATCTGACCGCTCGCCGATCCTCCGAAGGCATGGTTGGCCATGCCCCGATCGACTGCCACCGTCTCGATGCGGAGCCGGCCGGGCGAGCCGAGCGCCAGCGGCACCACCGACACATTGTTCAGATGGTTCAGCGCAATCGTCTTGACCACGCTCGCGGCCGTGTCGAGCGTCGGTTCGAATGCGTAGATCAGGCCCCGAGGACCGGTCGATTCCGCCATCGCGATCGCCGTGTACCCGTAGTGCGCTCCCACGTCGAGCCAGGTCTCCCCTGGAGCGATGTTCGCCCTGAACCATTCGAGGAGCGGCCCTTCGGTTCGGCCGAGCACAGCACCCGGATAGTCATGGAGCGAGGTCACGATGACACGACCCTTCAGAGGTCCGCCCAGAATGCGATGCGCCCTCACTCGCCGTGGGGCGAGCTCACGGAGACGAGACTTCAGTGTCATGGCGCTCATGCGTCCAGCAGTGTCTTGGCGCCTTCGAGATCGAACTTGAACTGCATTTGCCGCAATCCTTCAGCGGCCAGAGCTTCGCGCACCTGCCTGAGGTGACTGGTCTCTGCAAGGACCATCAGGAAACCGCCGCCGCCTGCGCCCATGAGCTTGCCTCCGAATGCGCCGTTGCTGCGGGCCAACTCGTAGATCCGGTCGATCCGGCCATCACTGATCTGGCTCGAGCGCGCCTTCTTGTTCAACCAATGCTCATGCAGCAGCTCACCGAACCTGACAAGGTTGCCAGCCTCGAGCGCCTCCTTGATCGCAAGACCGATCTCCTTCGTCCGATGGAGGCTGTCGACCACCGACTGCTCGCCGCGCTCCGTGTCGCTCTTCTGCTGGCCGAGGATAAGGTCGCTCTTCCGCGTCTGCCCGACGTTGAAGAGCAGGACGCAACGCTCGAGGTCTTCCACCGCATAGGTCGGAATCTTCAACGCTGTCACGGTGACATCCCCGTCGCAGCTGACCTCATAGCAATTGAGACCGCCCCAGACAGCCACGTACTGATCTTGCTTGCCCACCGGATGACCGGCCAGGTCGATCTCGATGTGGCAGGCCTGCTCGGCCAGCTCCCACTTCGGCTGATGGTCGCGTTTCAGGGTGTGCAGCGCCACAAGGAGCGCGACAAGGTAGCTGCCAGAGCTGCCCATTCCTGTACCGGCCGGGACGTCGGCGAGTGATGCGATCTCGAGGTTGCGGTCGAGTTCGAGCTCGCCGAGGGAGGCGCGTACAAGATCGTGCTGAAGGTCGCGCACGTGCTCCACTTCTTCCGACTTCGAGTACTTCAGCCGGATCAGGTCGTCGGAGGCGGGTCGGTTGACCGTCACGTATACGTACTTGTCGATTGCGGCGCTGATGAAGAAGCCCCCGAATTTCGAGTAGTAGGAGGACAGGTCGGTTCCGCCGCCCCCAAGCGGGATTCGAAGCGGGGCACGCGAGAGGATCACGGTCGCGCCGCCCCCGACCTTGATGCGGCATAGACGGCGTCGACAAGCCGCATCACGTCGAGACCCGCCGCACCGTCCACTTCGGGTGGACGCTGGCGCTCGATCGATTCGACGAGATCCTGCCAGTCGTCGTCCCAGCTTTCGTCCGGTCCGTTGTACTGCCGGATCGACTCGGACGGGACGACGCCGTCACCTTGCCGGATACCCAACGTGAGCGTCTCCGTTCCATAGCTGCCCCCCAGGCCGTCCACCCGAACATAACCGTCACGGCCGACCACCTCGAATACGAACCGGTTCTTCCACATCGTCCAGCTCGTGTGCAGCATCGCAACGGATCCAGAGGTGCCGCGGAGCAGCACGAACGCGTTGTCCTCCAGCGGAGCGATGTTCCAGTACCAGCGCGGAGTGAGGGCCGCATCAACCTCCAGCTCACCGAGAAACCAGCGCGCCAGGTCGAGGAGGTGGACGCCCTGGTCCAGCAGCTCGCCGCCGCCGGACAGGTCGGCGTCGCCCCGCCATTCCTTCTCGTATCCAGGCCGGCCGCCGTGCCCATACGCTGCCTGAACCATGAAGAGCGGACCGATCTGCCCGCGCGCGCAGATGTCGTGTGCCTCCCGCAGTGCGGGATGAAACCGGAGCGTGAATCCGATCTTCAGGACGCGCCCGCTCGCTTTGGCGGCCGCCTGGATGTCGATGGCTTCCGAGGCATTGCGGCCCATCGGCTTCTCGCACAGCACGTGCTTCCCCGCACCGAGCGCGCCGATCGAGATTGGCGCCAGGAACTTGTTGGCCGTGCACACTGCCACCACGGCAACCTCCGGATCCGCGATCGCGTCCTGCCACCTCGTCGTATGGCGGGCGCCGTGCTGGGTTGCCAGAGTCTTCGCACGGTCGGCGTCGACGTCGGCGATCACCCTGACGCTGCCGTGCCTTGCCGCGATCGCGGCACGTCGCGTCCCCACGACGCCCGCTCCGACCACCGCCACGCCCAGGGTCATGGTTTCGGCCCCAGCTGCTCGATGGTGAACGGGTCGAGGCGGCGAACGGTAAACCAACCCGAGTCGTTCACCCCGTCGATCTTCACCTTGTCCCACGCCTGCCAGGGATCGTGCGGAGCGCTGATGAGCTTCCCGGTGAGCTCCCCCGAGGCGTCAGAGGCCAGGAACACCGCGAGGCTGGCCGGGACGTCGGGCGACGTCGCGCCCTGGCCGGTCGAACGCACCGCCCTCATCCGTCCGAACAGAGCCCCGGCGCGCTCGCCCGCGTCAAGCACGGCGTCCTGGAGGTTCGTGTCGACGAGCCCGGGCGCGATGGCGTTCACGCGGACACCCGTGCCCGCGAGTTCCGCCGCCAGCGTGTCGGTCAGGCGGGCGACCGCAGCCTTGGAGACCGCGTAAGCGCTGAAGTTGGGAAGGGGGGCCGTTGCACCGCCACCCGAGAGGTTGATGATGCTGCCCCGGCCCCGTTGGACCATCCCGGGCACGACCTCCCGGCAGGCATACAGCGTGCCGAAGAGGTTTATGCGGAGCGCGCGCTCCCATTCGTCGAGATCGTTTTCGACCAGGGGGCCGATCGGACCGTAGACGCCCGCACAGTTGACGAGTACGTCGGCCGGACCGGCCTCCTCGACGAACCGCGCCACGTCATTACGGTTCGCAACGTCTGTGACGTGAACAGTGCATTCGGCGCCTGCCGCCCTGCATTCGACAGCCACCTGGTCGAGCTCATCACGATGCCTTGAGGCAATCGCAATCCGCGCGCCCTCCTGTGCGAATCGGGTGGCAATGGCGCGACCGATACCGCGGCCGCCGCCCGTGATGATGGCACTGCGGCCTTCGAGCGCTCGCCCGGTCAACGGCCGACTCCGTGGTAGGCGAACCCGGCAGCGCTCGCGGCCGGCGCATCGAGATAGTTTCCCGTGTCGATCAGCAACGGCCGCGCCATGAGGCTCGCAGCCGCATCGAAGGGGATCGAGTCGGGCCACGGTGCCATCAGGAAGAGGGCCGACGCTCCTGTGAGCACGGGCGCCGGCTCGCGATGAAGCTCGAAGGGCGGCAGGTGCGCGGTCTCGTCGGGCTGGGCCAGCGGATCGAATGCGGACACGGAAGCCCCTTCGGCGACGAGAAGTCCGATCAGCGTGAGTGCAGCTGAGCGGCGGAGCGTGCTGGTGCCCGTCTTGTACGTGAGGCCGAAAACAGCGACCCGTGAGCCGCGTATTCCGCCGGCCGAGGACCTCAGGATTTCCACCATGTGTGGCACTCGCCGCGCGTTGACCCTCTCCACTGCGTCGAAGACGTCGGTCGCAACCCCGTGGGAGGCGCCCAGCATCTGCAGGGCTTTGATCTCCCTGCCGAGCGTTCCTCCCGCGAATCCCAGCCCGGCGCTGAGGAATGCGTTAGGACCGATTCTGCGATCCAACTTCAGGATCGCGGCGACCTCTTTGACGTCTGCGCCCTCCCGTTCGCATAGATCCGAGATTTCGTTGATGAAGCTAACGGAGGTCGCCAGGAAGGCGTTACTGGCGTGCTTTGCCATCTCGGCGGTACGGACGGTGGTGAAGTGCAATGGACGGCCGAGCGGCTGGTAGATGGTCGCGATGCGCCGCGCCAGGTCAGGGTCGTCCGCTCCGATCACAAAGCGATCAGCCTGCCGGAACGTCTCGAGCGCGGTGCCGAGACGCAGGAACTCCGGAACATAGGCGACCGACCGGCCGCTCCGGCGCGCGATCTCATGCGAGGTGCCAACCGGGACCTGGGCAGTCACGACGACGGGCGTGCCAGGAGGCGCCGCAGCGAGCTGCTCGACAGAGCGCCAGATCAGATCGAGGTCGGATGTGTCGTCGTCGCGTACCGGCGTGTCGATCGAGATGAATACGAACTCGGCGTGGCGGAGTCCTTCCTGAAATGAGGATGTGAAACGGAGCCGGCCCGACTGGATGCCCTGAGCAAGCAGGTCGTCGAGGCCAGGCTCGAAGAGTGGCGCCCGACCCTGTGCGAGTCCCATGGCGGCAGCCGGCTCGGCGATCCCCGTGACGTCATGGCCGATTTCGGCGAAACCCGCCGCGAGTACCGACGATTGGTGCCAACCGCCGACGATCGCGATACTTGACGGCCGTCCGGTCAAGCCCGGACTACCGCCCGCACGACCTTCTGCTCCTGCATGACCCGCTCGGCTTCGGCGAGGTATTCGGCCGTGTCGGCGAAGCCCGACATCCATTCCAGGTATTCGGCGACGTTCTGTTCCACCGGAATCGTCGGACGCCAACCAAGCCGGCCGATCGCGGTGATGTCGGAGACGGTGTGGCGTGTGTCGCCGAGGCGGTAGACACCCGGTATCTCCGGTTCGAGCGTCGAGCCGGCCACCTTCAGCATGATGTTCGCGAAATCCAGGACGGTGACAGCTCGGCCGCCGCCCACGTTATAGACGGCGTGTTCGTCCGCATTCGACTCCATCGCCATCACATTCGCGCGCGCGACGTCGGCGACGTTCACGTAATCGCGCAGCTGCTGCCCGTCCTCGTAGCAGACAGGTCGCAGACCGTTGGCGATGCGAAGCGCAAACCGGCGGCAGATTCCCGAATAAGCGTTGAAGAACGAGTTTCGGGTGCCCTGCACATACGTGTAGCGCATGCAGGCGGTGGGGATGTTGTAGCGGCCGCCAAGGCTCCGAGCCAGGAGCTCAATCGCGTACTTGGAGATCGCGTAGGCGGTATGTGGGCGGCAGACCGACTCCGAGATCAGCTGAGAGGCCATCGGGCGGGCACATCGAGGGCATCGCACTTCCCATTCTCCGCGCTCGAGCTGAGACACTGCTCGCGGCTCGGGCGTGCAGACCCCGTGTTCGGCGCAGCTGTAGCTGCCTTCACCCGCAACGGACTGAGAGGACGCGAAGACTATCTTCCGGACCGGGATGCTGTTCGCGACGATGAGCTCGAAGATGAGCGCTGAGCTCTCCGCGTTTACGTGTACGAAAGTGGAGAAGTCCCGAAGGTAGTCCTGGTATGCAGCAAGGTGAAGCACGTAGTCGACACCTTTCAATGCGCGCTCCATCGTCAGGCGGTCAGCGACGTCTCCCTGGATGAACTCCGCATCGGGCGGAAGGTAGGCCGGACGGCCCTGCGGATGAACCCTTGGTTGCAGCGCATCGAGGATTCTGACCTCGTACCCGGCGGCCAACAAATGGTCAACCGTATGAGAGCCGATGAAGCCGGCTCCTCCGGTCACGAGAACGCGGGACATCAGCTCAGTGACCGGTTCCCTTGACGACCGCACCGGGGCTTCGCCACAGAATCGCGGCATCCAAGGCGAGGGACCAGTTGTCGATGTACTTCAAGTCGAGCCTTGCCCACTCCGAAAAGTCGTTGATGGTCTGGCGCCCGTCCACCTGCCACAGGCAGGTCAAGCCCGGCTTTGCGCTGAGCTTGCGCATTTGCCATATCTCGAAATCACGATATTCGGAGGAAAAGACCGGACGTGGTCCGACGAGGCTCATGTCGCCAATCAGCACGCTCCACAGCTGGGGCAACTCGTCGATGCTGTACTTCCTGAGCCATCGCCCGAGCGGCGTGATCCGAGGGTCTTGCGCGATCTTGAACACCGGACCTTGCCGTTCGTTCAGGTGGAGCAGGTCGGGCTTCAGCGCATCGGCATTCCTCACCATCGTCCGGAATTTGAATCCGACAAATGGTCTGCCGTTTTCTCCGAGTACCCGCCAGCGATAGAGAATCGGACCTTCGGAGCTCACCTTGACCGCGAGCGCTGTCGCAAGCAGGAAGGGTGAGAGAACGATGATCGCGACGGCGGACACGACGATATCCGCCGTGCGCTTGGCAATAAGCTGCGCGCGCGACCGCTGAGGAGGGAGCAGCACCCAGCTGCTGGCCTCCATATCGTCCTCGCGCACCCAACGCTCGCGGCCCACTGCAGCAGGAAGCAGTTCGAATGGTTTGTCCGAAATCCATCTGACACGCCGCCCGCTCGCCCGTCCCGCCGCGACCACGGTTTCCATCACGTCAGATGGCTGGTTTCCCCTGACCACCAGCTCTTCCACCCATCCCGACGCGACAACGAGGCGGATCTCTTCGGCCAGGTTTACTGGAGCAGGGTCGAATATCGCGGCCACCTCGGCCCAGCGGGTATTACGAGCCAGGAACCGCCCGGCCCGTTTAGCCCACGGTCGCGAAATCAGATCGATCAATGCTCTTCTCTCAGTGGATCGCTACTTGGCAGGATTCTTGAGTTGAGCCGCATCCGCGGAGGACGTTAGGCCAAGGTCCCGCATTCGCTCGGCGGCGCTCAGGCCATCGGCCAGGAACTGACCGACAGTGAAGCGCGAGTACTTATGGTCGACCATCTGACGAAGGAATTTTGGAGGCACGGTGATGATGTGAGCACCGGCCAGAGCCGCCTCCTGGATGTTCATCGTCTCCCGAACACTTCCGACGATGATCTTCGTCGCGTACTTCCACATGGCAAGCCAGCCGGCTGTGTTCCGGATGACCTCGGAGGCGTTGACGCCTTCGTCTGAAATTCGCCCGGCAAACAAGCTCACATATGTAGCCCCCGCTTTCGACGCCAGGACTGCCTGGTTGAAAGAGAGGCAGGCGGTCGCGTTGACCTTGATTCCCTGCCTGCTGAGACCTGAGATGACGCCGAGACACGGCTCACCATCGCTGTTGATGATTGGGATCTTGACGCAGATGTTTGGCGCCCAGCCGGCTATGTCGAGCGCCTGCGCGTACATCTCGTCCCGGTCGTCGGTCACGACTTCGATCGAAACGGGCTTTTCGCCCATCAGCTTCGCGATTTCCACCGCGCCTTCGCGCAGCTGGTAAACGCCGTTGGCCAGCATGATGCTGGGGTTGGTGGTCACTCCGTCAATGACCCCGTAGGCGAGCCACGTCTGAATTTCCTGCAGGTCAGCTGTGTCGGCGAATATTTCCATCGTTACCTCCGCCTCGCGGCAGGATTCAGAGTCTCGAGTTCCAAGATCAAGGTCACGGCGGATGGCAGATCTCGCTGCACGTGGTCGGCATGGGTGACGGCGTCGGCATCGGGCGCGGCCCCGACGAGAATCGTTTTGCACCCAACGGCCTTGCCGGCAAGCATGTCTCGCGATTGATCCCCGACCATGTACGACGAACGCAGATCGAGTCCAAGCTCCGAAGACGCCTGTACGAGAAGGCCGGGTTTCGGCTTCCGGCAATTGCATGTCACGCGGTAGGCTCCGACGACGGCGTCTGGATGGTGCAGGCAGTAGTAGACGCCGTCCACACGCGCATCGTTTTCCTCGAGCTGGGCCTTCATCAGGGCAGTCATGGCTTCGAGCTCATCGACTCCAAACTTCCCCTTGGCGGGCCCAGGCTGATTCGATACCACCACCACCCGCATACCGAGCGCATTGAGGGTCCGGATTGCCGGACCGACGCGCGGCAACATTTCGAACTCGCGCCGATGGCGAGGTGAGTCAAGGCCCACAGCGGTCTGAATCGCGGCATTGATCACGCCATCGCGGTCGAGGAAAACTGCGCTACTCGTCATGGATTCGTTCTCTGAGCGAGTGGACGATCAAGTGGTGGAGCGCGACATGGACACTCTCAACGATCGGGGTTCCAAGGCTCTCCGCCAGCACCGGCACGGTGATGCAGCAGTCGGCCATTTCCGCCATGGCGCCACCTTCATAGCCACTGAACGCGAGGATCTTGCCGCCGGCGTCTCGAACCAACTTCATCGCGTGGACGAGATTCTGCGACCATGGGCCGGCGTCGCCGGCTCCGGAACCGCCGTGCACCGAGAACCCCACCAGCACATCGCCCCGCCGCAGCCACGGCCTTATCTGTTCGGCGTATATCGAGCCGAACCCGCCGTCGTTGGTCCATGAGCTCACGAGCGGAGCATTGTCGGTCAAGCCGAGGACTTTGAAGCGGGGCTTGTCGCCGACGATGGTGTATTTCGCGAGGTCGGCGGCGAAATGACTGGCGGTGCTGGCCGAACCTCCATTGCCCATCGTGTACACCGTCGCGCCCTGGCGTCGAGCGTCGAGCAGGATCTCGACCATGATTGCCACGGCCGACTGGTCGATCCGCAGCATGGTTTCGCGAAAGCGGTCGATGAAGAGCTCTATGTCTTTATTCGGATTTCCAGACTCGCTTTCTTCACTTTGCTTTGCAGTCGTTAAGCGTGCCAACGGTCACCGGATTCTATCGCGCGGGCCGCCGATCTGCGCTCGGGTCGGAATCCCGGGAGCGAAGTCCAGAGCTCTTACGCCAAAGGGCGGGGAAATCTGCTCGAGCGCGTTCGTAATCTGCAGGGGTGCCGCAGTCGTAGATCCGGCCGGTGAACCGGACCACGAAGGCTCCCGGCCGTCGCTTGATGGCCCCGGCGAATCCGGAGGTCAACTCGAGCTCGCCGGCAGGACCTTTCGTGCCCTGCTCGAGCGTCCGAATTACCGACTCCGTCACGATGTAACGTCCGAAGATAGCCAGATTCGACCCGGTATCGCCGCGACCTGGTTTCTCGATCACGCGGGTCAGGCGATCGCCCGTGCACTCTGCGATACCGAAACGTCCGATCGACTCATACGCCACCGGACGAACGCACAGTACCGGCGCCCGGTGCGTCTTGTGGGCTGCAAGAAGGTCCACCCAGTGCTGGTCGGTGAGAACCACGTCGTCCGGAAGGAGCACTCCTACCGGCAGGCCCGCCCAACCACGGAGCACGGCATCGCCTATGCCGAGCGGATGCGGCTGAATCTCGATGTGGATCCGTATCGCCACATCGGATTTGTCGAGATAGGCCGACACCGCCTCGAGTTTCGCCGGCGAGAGCACGATGCACGCCTCGTCGAACCCGGCGCGAGCCGCTTCATGCAGGGCATGACCGAGCACCGGTGTTCCACCGAGCGGGAGCAGTTCCTTCGGTCCATCAAGGCCAGCCGGCGCGAACCTCTTTCCGAGGCCGGCCGCCGGGACTATCACGCGCACGATGGCAGTGTATTTTGCGGACGGCCCCACCCTCCGCCGGGGGTTCCGGCTGGGCCGCTCGGTTAACGCCCGGCGGGAAATGCGAGGCTCTGACTTAATGACAGCTGTTGCTCGCAGCGAGGGCTGGCAGCGTCGGGCAAAGCGTCACACCATCGGCCTTGCTGGAGATCGCGGATCCATGTCTCCTAATTGCTGCCAGGCTCAACACGTTCATCCCGGTGCGGCGCCGGGCAGCGACACCATGGCGCGGCGTGTCGCCGGAATGAAGAACATCTTCTCGAGCCGAACCCCGACGGCCAATCGCGACGCGAGGCGCACCCCGGGTCGAATCTGATCCGGCATTCCGTTCTCGTCCGGCAGGAACTGAATCGAAGGTTTAAAAGTGAGCCACACCGGCACGGGCGGTCTGATCTCCCGCTTTCGTGTCTCGTGGCGCCCAGGGGCCGCTGGTAGGATCGCTAGTTCCAGGTGAACCTGAACAGTCCGATTCCCGGGTCATCCAAGTCATCCGCAGCGCGGCGAAGGCCGTGGCCGCCAAGGTTGCGGCGCAGTGGCGTCCGTGGCGGATCCCCGATGCCTTTCTTCCGGCCACGGCCGCGAACGCTCATCGCAGCCGCTGTCGTGGCTGCGTTATTGCTGGGGCTCGCGGGCGGCGGGTTCTATGCTTTTACGAACGTAAGACACCAGGCGACCGAACTCGAGGCAAGCCTGTTGAACCATCTGCAGAGGGGCCAGGCTGACCTCGAGGAAGCGAAAGTCGCTCTCAAGCAGGCGAATTCAACGCGTAGCGACGCGCTGATCGACAAAGCCAACATTGACTTCATTTCCGCCAAGCTCGAGTTCTTGTCCGCGATGGAGATTGCCGATGGAAGCGAGCTCCTCAGCCAGCTACAGGGCCTCCCCTCGATCGGTGAGACGGTGCGTTCGCGGCGAGCGGCCGTCGACTCCGTATCTGCGATGGGAATCGACCTGGCGACGGCCGGCCTAAGCCTGGCGGCGCTTGATCGATCGATCATCCAGCGAACGGGCGGCCAGGGGGGCAAGTCTCTCCTCTCGATGCTCAGCCTTGTGGTCGCCAACATAGCGCCGATCAAGGCCCAGTTGAGCCGGGCGCTGGCCGACGCGGAAAGTGTCGACCTCAGCATCCTGCCGGACGCGCAGCGCGCGTCGTTCATCCATGGGGAAAGCCAGATCTCGCAAGTGCTCGACGCGCTGGACCAGTTCCAGAAACTCGTGCCGGTGCTCAACGAGGCGTTCGGTGGGAACGGTAGCCGGACGATCCTCCTCGAGCAGGTGAATCCCGCTGAGCTGCGGCCAGGCGGCGGCTTTATCGGAACATACAGCTTGCTGAAGGCGGATCATGGAGCGCTCAGCCTGATAGGCAGCGGAGACAGCTACTCTCTCGCCGACCCACGACCAAGTCAAGGCGAACCCGGCTACGTTGCCCCTCCGCCGCAGTTCGAGGAGCTCCTCCCCGGTGTTAGCTGGAGCTTCATCGACTCGAACTTCTATCCCGACTTCCCATCTAACGCACAGCAGGGTGCCAAATTCGCAAGTCCACGTCTCCGCATGCATATCGACGCCGTGATCGCGATCGACTATTACACGGTGGCTCAGTTGCTCGGAATCATCGGTCCCATCCAGGTTCCGGGCTACGGCATAACCCTGACGTCGACGAACTTTGTGCCGACGGTGGCCGAGTACGACTTGAACCAGCTTATCGACCCGAACGCAAACGCCATCCACAAGGCCATCCTTGGAGCGGTCGCCGGTCCGCTGCTGCAGCATCTGGTTTCATTGCCACCTGGCCAGTGGCCCGGGGTCGTGGCTGCGCTGAACGACCTGGCCGCGAGACGTCATCTGCAGGTCTACTTCAACGATCCGACGGTCGAGAACACAATGGTGCGGTACGGCTGGTCGGGCGTCCTGAAGCCCACGGCCGCGCCCGATTACATGATGGAGGTCGAGGCGAACCTCGGTGGCACCAAGGCCAATTACTTCGTGACACGCACTTACTCGGTGGAGTTGACTCGAAACGGCAACACCCTTCATCACAAGGTCACCGTCGACATCACCGACGCGATGCCTTACACATATCGGCCAAACGAGTACTACCGCGCATACATCCGGATGTTCGTCAGTGGCAAAGCGACGGCGATGTCATCTGACCTGTCTTACCCTCACTACAAGACACCGGCACCACCGCCAGGCACCAAGATGATCGATGGTTGGGTGCAGTTTCATGGCTACGGCCATGACCGTGTGGTCACTTTTCAGTGGGACACGCCCTGGCAGGCCAACGGCCGAGGCGTCGAGCAGATCTACTGGCAGAAGCAGCCGGGCACGATCAACGATGCCGTGACCGTCAGCTGGCACGATGGCAACGGCCACACGTATAAGGTGAGCGGCGATCTCAGCCAGGACCGCGTCATCACGCTCGCGCCAAGCGGCGTTTCGCTCGCGCAGGGCCAGGTCGGGACCGCCCAACTGCCCAGCCTCAGCCTCGGGTAGAGTTGATGCTCGGCTCAGGCCCCGCCGGCCAACCGCGCGGCCCCGTCGTCTAGCGGCCTAGGACGCAGCCCTCTCAAGGCTGAGATCGCGGGTTCGAATCCCGCCGGGGCTACCAAGCTATGGGCGCCTCACCCGCGACGGAGCGCGGACGATGGAATCACTGGATAGTCGGAACAAACCATGCCGGCGGTACCAGCGTGACCAGCCTCGGGGCACGTAGCGCTCTCGATCCGGAATCATTGAGACCGACTCGGGACAAATTGCTCACCCGCGAGTGATCCGCTCATGCTTCCATTGTTCTCATGCTTGGTCGGAACCTAGTCTCCGGAATCGTCGCGGTGTTACTTGCGGGCGCGGGCCTGGTCGGGGGGGCCGGAGCCGTCCACGCCACCGTGAGCCCGATTGTCGAGTACCCCATCCCAACGGTGGCCAGCGGTGCGCACGACATCGCTCCAGGTCCTGACGGGAATCTATGGTTCACCGAGTACAGCGCGAGCAAGATTGGCAAGTCGACGATCTCAGGCGCCATCACCGAGTACAGCGTGCCGACCGCCAACAGCAATCCGGCGGGCATAGTGGCGGGGCCGGACGGAAACCTCTGGGTCACAGAGTTCAACTTCAACAAGATCGCCAAGGTGACGACGTCGGGCAGCTTCAAGGAATACATCGTTCCGACGCCGGGCGGGAAACCGAACGCAATCACGGTCGGACCGGACGGAAACCTCTGGTTCACCGAGCACGACTCCAACAAGGTGGGCAAGGTGACCACGGCCGGAACGTTCACTGAGTATCCGATCCCCACGCCGATCAGCTTTCCCGGCGGAATCGTCGCGGGACCGGACGGGAACCTGTGGTTCACCGAGTCGAACGTCAACAAGATCGGGAAGGTCACGACCGGCGGCGTGTTCACGGAGTACTCGATCCCCACACCGAACAGCGCCCCGGAAGGCATCGACGCCGGTCCGGACGGCAACATCTGGTTCACGGAGTTCGCCACGAACAAGATCGGCAATGTCACCACCTCCGGCACGTTTACCGAGTACACAATCCCGACCGCTTCGAGCGCGCCCTCGCGCCTGGCTCATGGGTCGGATGGGAACATGTGGTTCACCGAGTACGCCGCGGGCCAGGTCGGCGAGGTCACGACGTCTGGAGTGTTCACGGAGTACGCGATCCCTTCCACGAGCAGCGAACCGATCGGGATCACGCCGGATGTCTATGGCAACATGTGGTTCACCGAGTCGAGCGGCAACAAGCTTGGAAAGTTCGTGGTTCCGACGTGCGGCAACACGATCAGCCGGCCGGCGACGGCCACCGCCTCGTCGAACAGCCAGTACACGCTGCACAGCAGCGACGGGACCACGTGGCAGACCATGGACGCGGCCAACCTCACGCTCACGTGCACGCCCGGCGCAAGCCAGAGCACCCTGTTGACCGCAAATTCCGACCTGTGGACGGCCAACGCCGGTTACAACCAGGACCTCGGAATATTCGTCAGCGACAACGGCGGTGTCGACCAACTCCTCGCGTGGAAGGAATCGGGCGGCTCGGCCGGCACGTTCTCGCCCAATGCAGCCTTTGTGCAGGTTGTGTTCAACATGACTGCCGGCCACACCTATGTCTTCACCCTCAAGTGGAAGACAAACCAGAACGCACCGGGGGTGACCATCTACGCGGGCGCCGGATCAGGCCCATACTCGCCGACCACCCTGATGTCCGAGACCTTTCCCGTCGGCCAGACCGTCCAATTCGCATCACCTACAGCCCAGTCTTCGCTGACGGGATCCGACGGGACGACCTGGCAGGCCCTTTCGACCGCGACCATCAGCTTCTCGCCGGTTGCCAGCGACACCGTCATGCTCGGAGCCAACGCCGACCTCTGGACTGCAAAAGCCGGCTACAACCAGGACCTTGCGATCTTCGTAAGCGACAACGGCGGTCCAAACACGCTCGTCGCATGGAAGGAGTCCGGCGGATTCGCCGGCACCTTCTCGCCCAACGCCGCCTTCGTCAAGGCGACGTTCGCGATGGCGGGCGGCCACACCTACGTCTTCACATTGAGGTGGAAGGCAAACCACAGCGCGGTCGGGGCCACCATCTATGCCGGCGCGGGCAATGGACCGGCGTATTCCCCGACGTCCTTGCTGGGCTACGAGATAAGCGCAGGTGCCAACCCCTACAGCGCGACGTCGACCGTCCAGTACCACCTGAGCAACTCGAACGGGTCGACGTGGCAGACGATCGACGCTGTCAACCTGACCGTCACCGTGCCGGCGACCGCCAACACCAATTCGGTCCTCGGCGGCAACGTGGATCTGTGGACGGCCAACGCGGGCTACAACCAGGACATAGCAATCTTTGTCAGCGATAACGGCGGATCGGACGTTCTGCTCGCCTGGAAGGAGTCCGGCGGATTCGCAGGGACCTTCTCGCCAAACGCGGCTTTCGTGCAGGCCGTCTTTCCGATGATCGCCACGCACACGTATGTCTTCAAGCTCAAGTGGAAGACCAACGGAAACGCCCCTGGCTCGACGATCTACGCGGGCGCCGGCCCAATCGGGGGTCTCTACTCGCCCACCCGGCTGACTGTCGAGCTAACGAACTGACAACCTGAGGAACCAACTCCGCGGGATCAGGCCTTGGCCTGATTGCCGACTCTGGGTAATAGTGCGCGAGATATGGAGTGCTGGGCGCCGGCCTGCGGCCGGGCACCCAGCTTGTCTTGTTTCCGGTCAGGCTCGGGCCGGCTCCGCGAGGCGCGACGCCGTCGCGCGCGAACCCACCGTTCCCGCCTCCCAGGCGGCGTCCGGCGTCAGCAGCACGCTGAGCCCGACCGCTGCGAGGCCGGTGCAGAAGAGTCCGTCGCTGACCACGCTCACAGCCACGTCCGGCAAACCCACCGTTCCGCCGACGATGTCGAGTACGACTCCGATTGCAATGGCCGGCCCCGCCCACCGATAACCGAATCCCGAGCGCCACACCGCGATGCCGGCAAGGATGATTCCGAACGCGAACAGCTCATGACCGAGGACCAGGGGCAGACCCGCCGGATTCTGCATCGTCTTGTCGAGGAAGGTGGCCATGGCTGCGCGATCTACGCCGGGACCTGCCATCGCCCACAACATCAGCTGAAGCCCGCCGAGCGCGAGATGCGCGAGGCAGACGCCGACGACGACGAGAATCGCCGCCACATGGCCGAGCACGACGCCACGGCGGCGGGTTATGTGCAGAATCGCGAACATGGCCGGGATGAAGAGGATGGCCGCCGCGATTCCAAAGTAGATGTCGGCCAGCATCACATCGTGGCTCCGTGCGGCGACCGCGAGCTGCTGAGCGCCGTTCCCGTTGCTTGCGGGGTAGGTGATCTCTGCGATCGCAAAGAGGACGGGAGCCAGGATGAGGCTGAGGCCGCCGAGGGTTCGCCGGAAGTTGGTCGGGTCCCAGATCTTGAGCATCTTTCAGTTCTCCACCTTTGAGCAGTCGGGCTCTTCGCGCCCGCCGCCGCTCAAGCTATGACCACCTCGCCTGAATCCCTATCCGGTACCCTGCGGAACTGGGTGCGGCCCGAATTGGGGTTTTCCGCAACGGGATTTCCGGGACGTCGCAGGGACGGCGCGCGACCGCCCGGCGAAGATGTACACCTGATGCATCCAAGGACCGCGGGGGTGTGGTGGCTGCTGCCAGGCGCCTTCGCTCTCACCGCGGTTGCGGTCATCGATCTCAGCGGCGGCCAGCTGTCAGGCGGCGCGGTCGACGTGACCACGGGTGCCGCATGGTACGTCGCGGCTGCCGTTGCATTCATGGCCCGCCCGGGCAACCGGACAGCCTCGCTGTTCCTGCTGATGGCGACCCTGCTCGAGGTGGGCAAGGCGACGGGAGCGGCGGTCTCGCTGGCGGCCGCCGGGACTCCCGAGATCGCCCACGGGTGGCCATACGTGGTGCTCGTCGACGTTGCCGGCTGGGCAATCGCCTCCGCCGGTATGGCGCTCTTCGCGATGTACCCGGACGGGAGGTATCAGCGCGCGTATGAGCGGTGGATTGCACGGGGCTTGCCGGCGGCGTTCATACCCCTCGAGCTTGCACACCTTGTGGGTTCGAAGACCATCGGAAGCAACCAGTTCGGCTGGGTGACCCTCGACGCGTCGAGCCCCATTTACGTTCGCGGACTGGATCCCATCGGGTCCATCGCCGGAGCCCTGATCGACGCCAACATCCTCGTCGTCGCGCCGGCGCTCGTACTGCTCGTGCTCCGCTTCCGCCGCTTTGGGCCTGATCAGCGCCGCCAGATCAAGTGGCCGCTCTACGCGATCATGCTGTCGGCCATCAGCATTGGAGTGCTCGCGCTGGGCGCCGGGCCGCCCCTGATTCCTTTCTGGGTGGCCGCGGTGCAGTACGTCGGCACGCAGGCGCTGCTTCCCGCCGGGCTGGCGATGGGGATCGTCGTGCACCGGAGCGTCGACATAGAAGACGTCATCCGGCGCTCCGTGGTCTACGGCGCCCTCTGGGCGATAATCGCCGCGGCGTACGTCGTGGTCGCGGCGGCATTCGGGATCGCGGCAGGCCAGCGCGTTCCGCTGGCGCTCGCCGTTCTGCTGGCCATCGTCGCGGCGCTCCTGTTCCAGCCGGCGCGCCACAGGCTCGAGCGGCTGGCGGACCGCCTGGTGTTCGGCCGCCGGGTTTCGGGTTACGACCTGATCAGCCAGCTCGGGGTGCGCCTTCAAACCGCCGGCGCCGCCGAGGACGTGGCGGGCAGCGTGGCTGGGGCCGTCTACGCCGGCCTGGGCGCAACCTGGGTGCGGGTCGTCCTCGACGGCTCGCATCCGACGACTATCGCGGCTGCCGGCGAGGTCCCTTCGACGGGTGCTCATGCCACGCTCTCGGCGCCGCTCGTTCACGACGGTCGCTCGATCGGGTTGATCGAGTGTGGGGCCAAGCGGGATGGCGCTTACCAGGCGGCCGACCAGGAGCTGCTGAGCACGCTCGGCCGCCAGGCCGCCCTGGCGATCCGCAACTCGCAGCTCTCGGCCGAGCTCGCCGCCCGACTCGAGGAGCTCGCGGCCTCGCGGGCGCGACTTGTCCAGGCCGAGGAGGCGAGCCGCCGGCGGCTCGAACGCGACCTCCACGACGGCGTGCAGCAAGAGCTCGTAGGAGTGCTGGCGCGCCTTGGCCTGGCGCGCAACCAGATGCGGCGCGACCAGCACCTTGCCGAGGCGACGTTGCGCGAAGCGCAGATTGACGCCCAGCGCGCGCTGGAGAGCTTGCAGGAGCTCGCCCGTGGAATCCACCCGGCGGTGCTCACGGACCGAGGACTGCTCGAGGCCGTCGCCGAGCGGGCCACCCGGATGCCGATCCCGGTCCATGTCCACTCCGACGGCCTGGCGTCGGGCGTGCGGTTTCCGCTCGAGGTCGAGGGGGCGGCCTACTTCTTCGTTTCGGAGGGGCTCGCCAACGTGCTCAAGTATTCCGCCGCGCACCGGGTTGACCTGCGCTTGTGGACCCGCGATGGGGGGCTCGAAGTCGAGGTCGAGGACGACGGCAAGGGCTTCGATCCCGGCCATGTCACGCTCTCCGGCTTGAGGGGCCTTCAGGACCGGGTCGAGGCGCTGGCCGGCCGGATGGAGGTCGACAGCAGCCCCGGCAGAGGCACCAGGCTGCGCGCCGATCTGCCGCTTCCCCGGGCTGCCCCGTGACGGTGGCTCTGCGCGTGGTGATCGCCGAGGACAACTACCTCGTGCGCGAGGGCACGCGCCGCCTCCTGGAGGATTCCGGCCAGGTCGAGGTGATTGCCTGCGTCGCCAACGCCGAGGAGCTGCTGCAGGCGGTCGACAATCTGCGCCCGGACGCGGTGCTCACCGACATCAGGATGCCGCCAGGTCATAGGGTCGAGGGAATCGAAGCCGCGCACGCCATCCGCAGGCGCCATCCGTCGATCGGCTATCTGCTCAAGACCAGGGTCGGCGAGCTCGACGAGCTCCTGCACGCACTCCGCGAGGTCGCCGCGGGCCGGTCCGTGGTCGACTCCGGGGTCGTCGAACGGCTCGTCGACTACCGCTCGCGCCAGGCCGAGTCGCCGCTGCGACTGCTGAGTGAGCGGGAGATCGACGTGCTTCGCGAGATGGCGGAGGGGAAGGCGAACGGCGCGATCGCCTCGAGCCTCCACCTCTCGGAGTCGTCGGTCGAGAAGTACGTCAACGCGATCTTCTCCAAGCTCGGCCTGTCCGAGGAGCGCCTGCTGAGCAGGCGCGTGGCAGCCGTCCTCACCTATCTCCGCGCGTCGACGACCTGAGCTCGGCACGAGCGGGCATTCCCGTGATCGCGATCCACACTCCCGCGATCATCACCGCCGCCACGACACCGAACGGTCCAAGGTGCACGACCGTCGCGAACCCGTAGACGAAGTGCAGCGGGACGGCAACCAGGTAACCGAGCGCCGTCGCGACTGCGGCCGTCCACAGCGCCCATCGCTCGCCGCGCCGCACGCCGAACCACGCCAATGCCGCGAGCTGAAGGCCGAACGCCATGATGAACGCGCTGATCGCGACCTGCAGGTGGCTGATGTAGTTGTAGAGCGCAGGGCTGAACGAATGGATCGCAGACGCGTCGCCGCCCACCTGCTGCGACGAGAGCCCGAGCTCGATGAAGCTCGTGAAGTCGATGATCAGGAACATCAGCCCATAGAGAAAGACGGCGAGCCCGGCAAGAGCGATGAGCCGGCCGCCCAGCTCCAGCCTGTCTGCGGGCACGGACATGTCGACGACCGCGGTCCTGGTGGCCATGATGGGAATCCCTCCTCAAAAGTTGTGGTGCTCACAACTTCGCGCGCCGCGTCCAACGGCGCATCCGGATTCCTACCTAGCCTGAACGGCTCACAAGATCTGTAGACACCTGGGGGCTTCCCAGATGTAGAAGCGGCGGCCCATCCTTTGGGTGCTTCACGCCCATGAGGAGGTGCCGCCGTGACTGATGATGATCTGCTTT
>Ga0070741_10002023_pt1 | contig 56837 bp, 33 predicted proteins | sample Coa_R1_4_FD_66440 | JGI IMG/M metagenome (GOLD analysis project Ga0070741, IMG submission 66440) | Surface soil microbial communities from Centralia Pennsylvania, which are recovering from an underground coalmine fire - Coalmine... | ecosystem: Environmental > Terrestrial > Soil > Unclassified ... | reverse complement strand
GGGCGCGGCAAAATCCAGCGACTCCATGCTGTGGATCATCGCATCAATATCAGCCGCCTTCCCTGCCATAAAAGAAAACGTGACGGCGTAATTGTTGAGAAGGGCAAAAACCTGGGTCTGATAGATCTGAGGACTGCCTGGGGCCGGCTTTGATATCAGGTCAACCCGGTAAAATGGCTTGCCTGCGAACGTGTAATGTTTGTCTGTATGTAACACGCTGAAAGCGCCGGAAGGTCCCGCAAGCGATTCCACAGTGGCGTCCAGGAAATCTTTTGCACTGGCATTCTTCCCCAAAACATCGGCGTTGATGCTGATAAATCGCATGTCAGCTCCGCTCGAGTTTGAAGGGTTCGCGGTAAACATTGCATACATCTGGCTGGTCCCCGACCCGGAGGCCTGGATGGCGTTGCCATTCCAACCATCGGGATATTGATAAGAAAACCCGAAATAACCGTTCACATAGTGCTTGCCACTGATGATTCCGTAGTCCGGACGCACATCAACGGGCGGTCCCGGCATCGTGGTATTTGCCGGAGCACTCTGCTTGGCAGTTTCAGTTTTACTCGGTTGAGGAAAGGAATTACTCGTCACAGTCTGGCAAATCAGCGGCGAAGCCATCACTAGGATGGCGCAGAACAGGGCAATCACAGCAGCACGTTGTGCAAGCACACAAACCTCCATCAATTAAGGGGGGATAGTTTTCGAGGGGGAATAGCTTTCGGGGGGAATCAATTACGGGGGAGTTAAATCAATTCTTCTAAAAACACGTATATGCTAGCCCAAAGGCTGCGTCCATGTCACCACATTTTTGAATATGAATGATAGATATTTTTTATAGGTATGATTCCCTTTCTTGATCAAGCTCGCACCCCTTAGCCCTAAGTTCAACTTAATGATCCTAAGGCATTTATGAAATGCGCGTTGTAATCGGCCAAAATCAGGGTTCAGATCAGGAGGCTGGTTTTATTGGGCGGCGATGTTTTGCCGCCCTTCACTATTTCTTGCGGGTTGCATCTAGAACGGCTCAAAAATGTGCGCGAAGTCCCAGGTATTTTGCGAGATGCCGCTGCAGCTGGGCGACACTGCGCCAGAGCAGCTCCCATTGTCCCGCGCCACCGCCCAGTACGCCAGGCGGGCCACATTGCCGTTTGGTTTAGCAAAGTTGAGCACCTTTTGCGCATCGTTCAGGGTGAAGACCTCGGGCTGCACGTCATTTCTGCCGATCATGGGAGTAATTCCCAGAGGGGCCGATATGCCGATTGCCCGTATCTGCTTCAGCGTCGCATTGAATGCATTAATAGCATTCTGGCCCATGGTGTTGGGATTGGCATCGGCGCCATAGTCCATGGTCATGATGTTCACCACGCTGATGTTGACTCCATGTTTCTTGGCATTGGCCAGCAGGTTAATGCCGTCTTGCGTCAAGCCTCCGTTTTCTGTGGCTGTTTTGGTCAGCACTGGCAGCGTATAGGAGATCACCAGCCCCGAATTCGCTTTTTGCAGGCCGGCCAGCGCCGCGTTGCGGCGATCGACCGCGGCCGCATCTGCGATGGGAGCGCCTTCAATGTCGAAGTCAATCATCTTCACGTTGTACTTGTTGATGACCGCCTGGTATTGCGCCTGCGCTGCAGACGCGCTGCTGCAGGCCTGTCCAATTTCAATTCCAGCCGCGCCACCGAAAGAGATAATCACATTCCCGCCGGCGTTGCGCAGCCCATTGATAAGAGGACCTACCTTGGTATCGCTGCCGACCGGCACTCCGAATCCGCCCCAGCCAGCCTTGCATCCGCCGTTATCAATGATGAATGCCAGGGTAAAATCCCTGATTCCAGACGCGCGCGAAATCATTGCCAGGTTATTGTTTGAGAGGCTCATATCAATATAGGGCGCGAACAAACGGCTTCCTGTCGGCGGGGGTGGCACAGGCGGTGGGGGTGGCGGAGGAGGCGGTGGCGGAGGATTAGGGCTTCCGCTGACTTGGTTCCACAGCGCCGGAGTATTCGGAGGCTCCCAGCCTATCTCTGAGGTGTGTGCCTGAATGCATTGATATTCCGCGCCATTGAACATCACTAGCGCGCCAATGGCATAAGGCGTATTGGGTGCCCAATTTGGGACGGCAGCCAACGCTGTCAGGGCAAAAAATACTAACAACAGAACACAGAAAATCTTTGCGACCAAGGTGGTTCGTCTCATTGGTTAGCTCCTGGGGGTGATCGCGAGCGTATAATCACCGGTTTTTAATCCGACTTTTCTGACCGAGAGACTGTGCGGGAATCTTCCGGGGTAAATTGCGCTATAGCACCTTACCGATGCGTGAGTTCCAAGTCAAGGGAAGAAAAGAGGAATTTCAAATATCAAAACGGAAAATCTATCCTCAAAGCTATATAGCATTCGTTCAGGTGTGCATTTAGAAAGTGCATCCTGAGAAACTGACAAGAATAGGTGTCCGCTTACCTTTGAGCAAAACTCATTTACAATAACCCGTGATCTTGAATCTTCGCCTGCTTTTCACCATCTGAAACTCACTCAAAGGATTACGGCCGATGAAATTCTCTCGTTTTATCGTGTTTTTCACAATAATTTCGTTTTTATCAGGAGCCTGCCTTCTCGGCGCTGAAACCAAGAAACATGCTCGAAAGAAAGCTCCAGCGGAAGCGGCGGCGAAAACCCATGATGTGATCACTGGTAAAGATGCTTTCGCCGATTACACCCAGCAAAAGCCAGGCGTCTTCCGCAAGATCACCGTGGCCGATTTGCCCGAACCGTTCGCGACCGAGTCTATTGATAATGGACCCAAAATAGTGGCTCGTCCTTCGGGAGCATGGCCGCAGGCTTTGCCTGGATTCAAGGTAGAACTCTACGCCTCAGACCTGGACAATCCGCGACTCATCCGCACCGCGCCTAATGGTGATATTTTCCTGGCTGAAAGCAAGCCTGGCAAGATCAAGGTCTTGCGCGGAGTAACTCCGGAGGGAAAAGCCGAAAAGATTGAGACCTTCGCCACCGGACTATCCAGACCCTTCGGGATAGCTTTCTATCCTCCGGGACCAGACCCGCAATGGGTTTACATCGGCAATACCAATGCCGTGGTCCGTTTTCCTTATCACAATGGAGACATGAAGGCGACCGGCCCGAAGCAGGTTATCGTGCCTGATCTCCCCGGATTTAGTATTTTGCGCGGAGGCGGACACTGGACCCGCGATATCGCCTTTTCCCAGGATGGGAAAAAGATGTATGTCTCGGTGGGCTCACATTCCAATAAAGACGATACCGATGGCAACGCCATCGAGCGCCGTCGCGCCGATATTCTGGAATACAATCCCGATGGCACTGGCTTCCGCATCTTTGCCTATGGCATTCGTAATGCTGTTGGCATCGCCATCCAGCCTGAAACAGGTGAGCTCTGGGGTTCAGTCAATGAGCGCGATACCTTGGGCGATGACCTTGTGCCTGACTACATCACCCACATTCAGGATGGCGGCTTCTACGGCTGGCCCTGGTATTACATGGGCGGGCACTACGACCCTGAGCATAAGGGCAAACATCCCGAACTGAGGGACAAAGTAATAACTCCCGACGTTCTTCTGCAACCTCACTTCGCTTCCCTCGAAATGGTTTTTTACGAAGCGAAGCAGTTCCCCGCCGAATATCACGGCGACATCTTCGCCGCCGAACACGGCTCCTGGAACCGCCACAAGCGTTCTGGTTACGAGGTGATTCGAGTGCCTCTTAAGAACGGCAAGGCCGCGGGAGAATACGAAGACTTCCTCACCGGGTTCACCCTCGATAACGGTGACGTCTGGGGACGCCCGGTTGGCGTCGCGGTGGGCAATGATGGTTCACTCTTCGTCACCGACGATGGCTCCAACTCTGTATGGAGAATCAGCTACACGGGAAAATAGGGCAGTACTGGGTACTCAGTACTCAAAAAATAAAAAAGGCAGCCAAATTTGGCTGCCTTTTCTTATTTATCACGATACCCGCTTATGCGCTTATCAGTGCCGCAAAAGGCGGTTGTTATTTCTTTTCTGAGTACTGAGTACTGAGTACCGAGTACTGCCCTACTTGCTGGCTTGCAGTTGCTGCAGATCTGCTAATACCTCGTCGCTGTGGACCGCCGGCTTCACTTCCAGATACACCTTGCGGATGGTGCCCGTGGGATCGATGAGAAAAGTATGGCGCGCCGCATAGATCGTGCCCTGATGGTCCATCACCGAACCATATTTTTGCGACACTGCGTGATCGGCGTCAGACAGTAATTTGAAATTCAGGCCTTCCTTGGTGCAAAAACTCTTGTGCGAATCCACTGTATCCACGCTGACGCCTACGATGGCGGCATTCTTCTGATCGTATTTGTCCATATCTCTCTGGAAGTTATGCGCCTCCAGCGTGCAGCCGCCGGTAAAATCTTTGGGATAAAAATAGAGCACGACCCATTTGCCCTGGAACTGGTCCAATGAAACCTGTTTGCCCTCTTGCGAAGGTAGGCTGAAGTTCGGAGCTTTCGTTCCGGCTGCGGGGGCCGCAGCGGGCTGCTGCGGTTCGTCTGCCGAAAAAGATACCACCGACGCGCACAGCAGAACCAGCATCATAAATGCGAAAATCCTCATATTGTTCTCCTTCGCTAAAAGCATAAATGATTCTCTTCAACTTTGACCATAAACACACCCATGCCAGCGCACAATTTACAAACTATTTACAAAGCTGCCTCGACCTTGTCACCCACACCCACGTCAAAATAATTATTCGCACTTGAACTTGTTCTTAGCAGATCGCACAAACTTTTTGGGACGGTGGAAGCTCAGAGCTAACGGCTAAAAGCCAAAGGCTATTTGCTAATAACTATTCCTCATGCACAAATCGCCCCAGGTTCTCCACCAGCGTCTTCATCTGGCGGTAGAACTCTTTAATTCCCGGGGTATCCAGATCGAGATCTCCACTCTGCATGTCGTTCGTCAGGTCCTTCGCCAGCTCCATGGCAATACGCATTCGTTCCTCCACAACCATGGCGATGACAGAGAAAGGATTACCACCGGCCTTCTGCTCCTCCTGGATCCACTTTTCCACGGCGTAGGCGGTATGGCGCGCATTGTTCATGGCCTTTCTGAATTCCACCAGGACGCGCACATCAATCGTTCCGGTTTTAATGTCCTGCGACAGTTGCTTCAATTCTTCACTGGTTTTTTGCAGTCTTGAAGCGAGCTCTGGGCTTTTATTTTTATCGTCGGGCATGATCGTGCTCAATCGTCACAACAATCCAAGTGTGAGAAAGTCGATTTGTGAACCTGATAGATGAACAGCCCCGTAAGGGGTGACGTATTATAGCCCAAGCGCTTCAGCGTTGGGTGTGCGCAAAATGATGTTCGTCTCGTAGGGACGACGCGCTTCTTGCGGAATATTGTTTATAAACGAACCCACCGAACGCTTTATTCCCTTATCACGGCCTTCGCCAGGCTGCGTGGACGGTCCACATCGAGCCCGCGCAAAACGGCAATATGATAAGCCAGCAACTGTAAAGGAACAATCTCCAGAATGGAGGAGAGCATGTCCGGCGCGGCAGGTATATACAGGACGTCGTCTACAAGTCCTTCAATGCTTCGGTCTCCCTCGCATGCTAGAGCGATGACCTTTCCCGACCGTCCCTTGAATTCTTTGATATTGGATACGGTCTTCTCATACCGGAGCATGGCCTCCGAATCGCCGGGATCACATGTGGCGATCACAGCCATGACGACCCTGTCATCAATCAGCGCAAGCGGCCCGTGCAGAATTTCACCCGAAGGATATCCCTCGGCGTGTATATAAGAGACCTCTTTCAGTTTCAGCGCGCCATCCATGGCGATGGCATAGTGAACTCCGCGTCCGGCAAAGAAGAAATCTTCCTGCCGCCAGTATTTGCGTCCCAGCTCCAGGCAGCGTTGGTCCAGCTCCAGCACCGCCTTTAATTTTTCCGGGATGCGCATGAGCTCTGCCACACATTGCCCGGCATAGTCTTTGGAAATATTACCCCGCGCCTCGCCCAAATGGAGCGCAAGTCCGAAGAGCGCGGTCAGTTGCGCGGTAAAGGCCTTGGTGGAAGGAACCGATAGTTCCGGGCCCGCCTTGGTATGAATTCCTACATGGGCCTCTCGCATGATCGAGCACTCGGCAACATTGGAGATGGCCAGCACCTTGGCGCCGCTTTTTTTTGCTTTTCTCATGGCGCCCAGGGTATCGGCGGTTTCGCCCGATTGCGTAATCACCAGCATAAGGGTGTCGGGACCAAGCACAACCGGCCAGTGCTGGAACTCGCTGGCAAAATCTACTTCTGTGGGAATTTTCGCCAGGGCCTCAAGCATGAATTTGCCGGCAATGCCGGCATGACGGCTGGTGCCAGATGCCGCGATGCAGATTCTGTTAAGCGTTTTTAACTCATCCAGCGTCCAGGGCATTCGCTGGATAAAGCCGCCCGCAGATTTCAGGGGACCGGCCTCCTGGGCCGTTTCCAATACTGCCTGTGGCTGCTCATAGATTTCCTTGAGCATGTAGTGCTGAAAATGTTTCGGTTGGCTCATAATTTATCTTCGACTATCTTCCTGGCGTGTTCCGCTCTTTTGCATATTGCGTCAGACCTTCGAGGCTGCTTCGTATCGTGCCGGTTCGCACAGCCATAGGGCGGCTGAGCCCACAATGCCCGCGTCAACGCCATACTTTGCCGGAACCAGTGGAATTTCATTGGCCAGCGGGTTGATGCTCCACTTGGTGAGCTGACTCCGGATGTACGGGAACCATTCCTTGATCGCAGCTCCCACTCCGCCGCCAATGACAATCACCTCCGGTTCGAGCAGATCAACCACGTTTCCCAACCAGATTGTAAACAGGTCTGCCGTCTCCTGCAGCACCTCGGTCGCTAAAGCGTCCTTTGCGCGCCATGCCTTGACCACGGTTTCCGTGGTGATGATGCGGGCTTCTCCCCCCGCCAGTCTCAGAAGTCCGGCTCCATCGGAACTGGCCAGCAGTTTTTTTCGTGCCCGGGCAGCAATGGCCGGCCCTGACGCCATGCTCTCTATGCAACCATGCTTCCCGCATTCGCAACCCACCGGCGCGTGGAAATCAATGGTCATGTGGCCGCCTTCGGCCGCAGAGCCCGTTCTTCCATAGTAGATGTGCTGGTCCAAAATGATAGCAGTTCCAATGCCTGTCCCGATGGTGACATAGAAAACGGACTTGTAGCCCGCTCCTGCTCCCCATAGCGCCTCTGCCAGACCGGCGGCATTGGCATCGTTATCGAGCCTGCTGGGAATATGATAGGTCTTCAGAATTTCTGGAAGCAGGGCGAAATTTCGCCAGCACGGCAGGTTGGGGCTGTTGAGAACAGTTCCTTCGCGAAGATCGAGCGGACCCGGTGAAGAAACTCCGATGGCGTCGAATGCAACCGCTGGATTAGCCTGCATCACTGCTTTGATTGCGTTATGAACGCAGCTCATAGCGTCTGCTGCAGTGCTGCTGGTGTTCATGGGAACGCGTGTGCTGAAAACGATCTCTCCGTCTGCGTTCACCAATCCCGCAGCCACTTTGGTGCCACCGATATCGACCCCTAAGACCAGCTTCGTTTGCATGCTTCCTCGCGTACAGAGTTCATCGACAGCGATGTCCAACCGCAACATCGCAACTCACAAAAGTTGCTTTGGAATTCACGAGGTTTGTATACGCGAACGGCGACGTCATTACCATGCCCGCGCAGACGCGGGCCGCTGGTTACATGCTGAAACCAGTGTGCGGATCATTAACCTCAGAACCGGTGCAACCGAGCTGCGTCTGAATCCCAGCTACGTTCAAAATGCCGCGCCGATCACCGGTCCTATTGCTCTTCCTTGATGCCTTGTGAGGAGGCGACAATAAAAGAGCGCTGAATATGGGCACGCCCGAAGGGAGTTCCTATTGTGCGCAACCAGGGTTGCGCACAATAGGCGGACGTGTTCGATATCGTTCAACTGTCTTACCCACACACGAATCCAGCGGCTAGAAGTTGTACTTCAGCCCAAGCTGCAGGATGCGCGGCTCGTGTGTGCTTGTGACTTTGCCAAAAGTCCCGCTCTGGGTATTCAGATCGATCTGCTGGAAATTCGTGTGATTGAACACATTGAATGTTTCCAGGCGGAACTGGAAGTTCGAACCTTCGGTCACGCGGATGTTCTTGAACAACGACACATCCCAGCGCTCAACTCCCGGTCCACGAATGCTGCCCCGTTTCTCATTTCCTGGAAGCGGAACGCCAGCCATGCCCGGATCCTCAAATGCGGCTGTATTAAACCACTGCTCGGCCGTATGTGGCGCATTGGTATTTGGGTTGCTGATCTGATTGGGCCGGGCCGGTGAAATACTGCCGAAATTGCTGGTAGAGTCCAGGTTGACGTTAGGATCCAGCAAGCCTAAACCTGCCGGGTCAGTGGCAACGCCGTTTGCCGTCATGAACAGGCCTGATTCATAGGTGATGATTCCCGAAAACTCCCAACCGCCCACAAGATGTCCCACCCAACCCTGTTGTGACTTCATCCAGGGCAATTCATATACGAAGTTGGCGTTGAAGATGTGGCGGCGGTCGAAATCGGCCGGGCCGTACTCGGCGCGCAGGTTCGTGTTCTGTTGCGGCGAGGCAAAGTCGTTGCCTGCATTGGTCAGATCATGCGACCAGGTGTAGTTCAAATTGATCTGCGCGCCACCGTGGAAGTGTTTTTGCAGGCTCGTCTGCAGGGAATGATAGTTTGACTTGAAGATTGGCTCAGAAACGTTGATCGCTCCATATCCCTGGAACGGACGAACCACGTTGAGCACCCCAGCGTTGCCGGCGGTAATGGGACCCGTTGATGTAATGGGACCGCCGACCCCCGTGAAAGCAACGACGGAAGGATTGAGATACGCTCCTGCAAGCGGTTGATTGATGTCTACGATCCCAATCAGGTGCCTGCCTACGCTGCCGTAATAGCCAACGTCAAGGATGAACTTCATGGGCAGCTCCTGCTGCACATCCAAACTCCACATCTGCGTGTAAGGCAGATGCCAGCCAGTGGCAACGCCCTTCATGAATGCCGGGCTGGTGTTCGTGTCGGGCGCTGTTCCTGCAGGATTATCGAATGTAGTGTTGCTGATGCTTACTTTGCCCACGAAAGGCGGGTTAATGAACAGGTTATTTTCCAGGAAGCCGATCGCCGGCGAATCATGGAACATGCCATAGCCGGTCCGGATGGAAGTCTTGCCGTTGCCGAACGGATCCCAGGCGAGGCCAAAGCGTGGAGCAAAATCTGCATACGTTTGCCGTGCCACAGCATGCCCAAAAGGCGAGGGCTGGGAGGCATCCGCCACCGGGCTCAGGCCGGTAATGATGACTCCGTTTTGAGGCTGTCCCGTACCCGGAACAAGGTTGCCGCTGGGGTCAAGCTGCGGCGCCAACCCGGGATTGTAGAAGGCCGGATCAAAGTTTGTGGCACGTCCGAGGTCATCCACCGGTTGCCCATAATAGGTGTAGCGGACTCCGTAGGTAAGCGTCAGGTTGCGCAAGAGACGAAATTCGTCCTGCACGTACGCCTCTACCGTATGCTGCCGGATTTTGTTGTGGAAGTCTTGCAGTGCCTGGCTGAACGTCTGCACGTTCCCTAACAGGAAACTGGCCCACTCCTGTTGGGGCGAAGCAGACGCGAAAGGATTATTAGGAATACTCGGATCCGCATTGGGGTCAAAGCTGTAGAAACCGAAGCTGCCATTGCTCGGATTTCCGCCGGCGTCATTTTCATTCTTTTGATAACGGCTATAGGAAAATCCCAGTTTTACCGTGTGCTTGCCTAACACCCAGGTCAGATTGTCAAACCAGTTGTGGTTAATATTGAAATCACGATACGGCCCAAAACCTGCGAGCCCACTGAGACTACCGAAGGCCAGATTGGGAATTCGAGGCAGCGGCGAGGCAAAAGGCAGCTTGATCGCAGCCACCACATCCGGAGCGTTGGTAATTGTGCTCGTCCCCACAGGGTTGGAAATAATTCCACCCGAAGACCATGCATAACCCATCTCATTGAGCACTGTGGGCTTAATGGTCCAGGTTCCGCGAACCAGCAGATCCTTGCCGGGCGAATTCGTGTCGCTGGTGGCGTAGCCCAGAACGTTGGTAAAACCAAATAAGCCGGCGGGATTGACCGTCGGAATGTCATCGTTCATCCAGCGCCCTGTGACCATCAACTTGGGCGAGAAGGTGTGGTCTACGCGGATGATCTCTTGCCGGTAGTTGAACTGATTCTTGCCGCTCTCGGTGAGCTGGTCGGCAACCGGATCCTGCGGCAGAGGAATGTGGGAAAAGACATCCTTCAAATAGGCCACGGCGGCGGGATTAAAGTTCGCCGGGTTAATCACCGTTGCTGTTGTGCAAGGCGTGTTTGTCACGAAATCGAAACTCACGCACACCGGATTGGCAAAGATTCCCTTGCGCTCGTTCGCATTTGGGACTGTGATGACCTCAGGGCTCGCGGTAATGATTCTTCTGACCTCCTCGGAAAAGAAAAAGAAGGTCTTGTTCTTCTCGGTGTTGTAGTGCCCAGGAATAAAGATCGGGCCACCGAACGTGCCGCCAAAGTCGTTATACCGCAACGGATCGCGCGGCAACCGCTGTGTAGGATCTGCAAAGTGTTTGTTCAAATAGCTGTCTGCATTCAACACATCGTTACGGAAAAATTCGTAAACCCCGCCATGATACTTGTTGCCACCACTGCGGGTAATGATGTCAATTTCGCCGCCTGCCCCGCGCCCGAACTCCGGGCTGTAAAGGCTGCGCAGCACCTTGAACTCGGCAATGGCGTCTACGCTGGGGAAGTTAAGCAGGCTGAAGTTGCCGCCACGGTCTACGTTGTCGGCGCCGTCAATGGTCCAGTTATTTTGCGAAAAGCGGCTTCCATTGATGGAAAAGTCAATTTCGTTGGTCCCGCCGCCAGGGGTTTCCACTCCTACAAAGATCTTGTCTGACACCGCGGATGAAACTCCCGGCATGAGCGCCACCATCTCTTCATAGTTACGGGCGCTGAGCGCAAGTTCACGGATCTGTGTGCCGTCAATGAGGCCGCCCGCCGTGGGCGATTGGGTCTCAACTTGGAGCGCGTTGGACTCTACGCTCACCACCTCTTGCACGCTTCCTGGCTGCAGCACGGCGTTGACCGTCAAACGGTCACTCACATTCAGATCGATGCCGGTCTTGCTATAGGTCTTAAAGCCCTGCGCGCCCACAGCAACCGAGTAGCGCCCGATGGGCAACAAGGGCGCGACATAATATCCATTGTTGTCAGTCACCGCTGTGCGTAGCACCGCATTGCGGTCTGTATTGGTCACCGTGACCTTGGCATGGGGAATAATGGCCCCGGTCGTATCTGTTACCGTGCCTAATATGGTCCCCGTCGTTTCCTGGGCCATGACTGCGAAGGCGCTCAGGAACAATAGAATAGCGATCGTAATTGTTTTGCGTAGCATAAATTCCCTCCCAAAGAAAAAAGTCGGTGCTTGAACCGCTTCGGGTATGTCGTTAAACCCACTATTAAAACGATTCACTGCAAGTTTGTCAAGAAAAAAGGAGGAATGGGCAGAATTTCGCCCTCTTCGTGAATTGCTTCACGGTCTGGCAATAGCTATCCTGACCCAGGTAGAACCTTCCCTCCCACGGGCAAACATTATGATGGAGTGCTTAGGCTGTCAAGAAACTTTAGTAACCTTGAGCGGCAGAATATTCCCGTTAAGGGAAATCCTTGAACAGGAATTCCATCTGGAGCGGGTTTCAACAAAATAGGTTCTGGAATCGCTTGGGCAACGACGTCTGGGAGACACGTTGAAACGGGATCCGACAAGGAACGCAAACAGAAAATCGCCTGAATCGTACTTTGTAAAATCAAAACTTCTCACTTCTTAAGAGACTGTGCGTGTAGATTCCCGCACCACCAGTTCCGGCATGATCTTGCTGCGGATCACCGCATACTCGCGGCGCTCTAACCCCGCTCGGATGGCTTCCACAACCGTCTCCACCGCCGTGGTTCCCATGGCTTCCATGGGCTGGCGGACGGTTGTCAACGCCGGCATGGAGAATGCCGCCGGTGGAATATCGTCGAACCCTATGACCGAACACTGCTCTGGAACTTTGATTCCCAGTCGCGTCAGCATGCGGATGCAGCCAAGCGCTGTCATGTCATCGAATGCCATGATGGCCGTGAACGGACGCTTGCGCCGCAGCAGTTCCTCGATTGCTTTCGCGCCTCCCTCAAAGCCCGAGTTCGGCTCTCGCAGGTCGGGCAGTTCCAGAACCAGGCGAGAATCAATTTCCAGCCCTACCGAAGCTGCAAACGAGCGCACTCCCTTCCATCTGCGTGCGCTGTCGGCCAGCATCTTGGGGCCGCGGATAAATGCGATTTTGCGGTGCCCCAGCGAATAAAGATGCTGCAGGGCCCATTGTGCCCCGGTCTCATCGTCGGTAAGCACCGAGCTGATGGAACCGCGCTGCAGTTCGTAGCCCAGCACCACCGTGGGGATGTTTCGCTTTTCCAGATCGGCCAGCAGGTTGATGTCAACGTACATCCAGTTGGCGACTACAATCAATCCTTCCACGCGGCGTTCCAGCAACATCTCCAGGTAGCGCTCAAAACGGGTCCGGTCATTGTGCGCATCGGCCAGGATAGAAACATACGACACCCGGTAGAGGGTGTTTTCAATGCCACGCAAGATCGGCGTGCAAAATGGATCGGTCAGGTCGAGCACCATCACGCCCAGCGTCTGGTTTCGGCTGCTGCGCAACGAGCGCGCCAATTGGTTGGGACGGTATCCCAGCCTCTTGGCTGTCTTCTCGATTTTTTCCTTGGTTTGCGCTGGAATGTAGCGCGCCAGCGGAGCCTGGTTGAGGACAATAGAAACCGTCGCCGCAGAGAAACCGCTCTCCCGCGCCACATCACGAATCGTTGTCGTACCTTTTGCTTTTCGCAGATTCACTGGAAGTGACCTAGCGTAGCATAGCATCCTGCGCCGGATTGGAACCTTTTTTGCCTGGCGCCTCGAACTGGCATGGTTATGAGGGACTTTCTCGTCGTCGCTATCTATATTTAAGACGCGTGATTGCCCTCTTCCCTTGACATGAGGCTTTATACTTCCATATAGCTAAACCGATTTAATAGAAATATGCGCTCCGGGCTGGGTTCATCTTTAATTGTGCAAATACCGGCCGGTGACCTTATGAGGGAGAGAACAATGCTGCGTCTGCGATGGTTTTACTCTTGGTTCTTCTTTTTCCTGACGACCTGCGCCCTGCTTCCCGCGGCTTCAACTTCCACCGCCGCTCCGGCTAAACTCCAGCTTCATCAAGACTGGTGGATTCAATCCTCCTGCCAGACCCACGCCAGCGGCGACCAGCTTTCTGTTCCCGGTTTTCATGCTCAGGGCTGGCACCCTGCTCAGGTTCCCACCACGGTATTGGCGGCCCTGGTAGCGGATAATACTTACCCTGACCCTTTTTTTGGAACGAATCTAAGGCGCATTCCCGGCACCTCATATCCGGTCGGCTCAAATTTTTCGCATGATCCCATGCCCCAGGACAGTCCTTACCGCTGTTCCTGGTGGTATCGCACCGAATTCAAAGTTCCCGCCAGCTATCAAGGAAAAAATGCTTGGCTGAACTTCGCCGGAATCAACTACCGGGCCAACATCTGGCTCAACGGCAAACAGATCGCGGACGCATCCACCGTAAAAGGCGCCTTTCGCGCTTTTGAGTTTGAAGTTCATCAGGCTCTTCATCCGGGTGCGGCCAACGCTCTCGCCGTTGAGGTCTTTGCCCCCGAGCCGGGCGACCTGGCAATCAACTGGGTGGATTGGAACCCCATGCCGGCCGACAAGAACATGGGAATATGGCGAGACGTTTCTCTGGCTGCTACCGGCCCAGTTTCAATCCGCCATCCTTTCGTGAAGAGCGAGGTCGCTCCCTCTCTTGACTCAGCTTCGCTCTCTCTGACAGTGGAAGTTCGAAACTCTTCCGATAAGCCCATAACGGGAACGCTGAAAGCGTCTTTGGGAAACATTCGTCTTCAGCAGCCGCTCGAGCTCGCAGCTTCGGAAGTAAAGCAGGTGATACTAACGCCTGATGATTACCCGCAACTGAAGGTCGCCAATCCTCGCCTGTGGTGGCCTTACCAGATGGGCACGCCCAACCTGACCTCCGCCCACCTGCAATTTGAAATTGGAAATAACGTCTCTGACCAGGCTGATTTTCGCTTCGGCATCCGCCAGATTACCTCTGAACTCACCGACAAAGGCAACCGTCTCTTCCGCATCAACGGACGCCCCCTGCTGATCCGCGGCGGCGGCTGGTCGCCAGACATGTTTTGGCGACAGCCTCAACAACGCCTTCACGATCAGTTTCGTTACGTTCAGCATTTGCATTTGAACACCATCCGCCTTGAAGGAAAGATCGAGACTGAAGATTTTTTCAATCTCGCCGATGAAACTGGAATTCTCGTCATGGCCGGCTGGTGTTGCTGCGACATTTGGGAACAGTGGGATAAATGGAAACCGGAGACTCATCCTGTCGCCGTGGAATCGCTGCGCAGCCAGTTGCTTCGTCTGCGCCCGCATCCCAGTCTGCTGGTTTGGCTCTATGGAAGCGACGGGCCGCCGCCGGCCGAGGTCGAGAAAGAATATCTGCAGGTAGTCAAAGAAACGCTCTGGCCTAATCCTACACTGTCCTCCGCTTCGGCCGAGCCCACGGATGTAACCGGCGTCTCCGGAGTAAAAATGTCCGGACCTTATGACTATGTCCCTCCGCCGTACTGGCTCAATCAAACGGCAGCCAGCACAGTCAAGCTGGGAGGTGGCTTCAGCTTCAACACCGAAACCAGTCCGGGACCGGCGATCCCCACGCTCGAGTCGCTGAAAAAAATGCTGCCTGCCGATCATCTGGTTCCGGGCGACAGCGTATGGAATTTTCACGCCGGCGGCACTGAATTTTCCAATACGAAAATTTACGACAATGCCATGAACACCATTTACGGCCCTCCCGCGGACCTCGACGACTATCTCCGCAAATCGCAGGCCATGGCCTACGACGGCGAGCGCGCCATGTTCGAGGCCTACGGACGCAACAAGTACACCTCCACCGGCGTCATCCAATGGATGCTCAACAACGCCTGGCCCTCCATCATCTGGCATCTCTATGACTATTACCTGCAGCCCGCGGGCGGATACTTCGGCGCGCGCAAAGCCAACGAGCCTCTTCACGTGCAATATTCTTACGATGACCGCAGCGTGGTCGTCGTCAACAGCCAGTATCAACCATTTTCCGGGTTGAAAGTTTCCGCCGAAGTCTATGACTTCGATCTCCACCAGAAATTCTCTAAGCAAACCGATGCCGATGTTCCTGCCGACAGCAGCACGCGTATCTTCGTAATACCGGATACCGCATTGAATACAACCCCGGTCACCTTTGTGAAACTCTCGCTGCAAGATTCCGGCGGCCACATCGTCAGCTCCAATTTTTATTGGCTCTCGGCCAGGACTTCTTCTTTCGATTGGGAGAAAACCACTTTCTTCTATACTCCTTCGCCTTCGTACGAAGACTTCATCGCCCTGAACCGTTTATCGCCGGTCAAACTGCAAGCCACGGCCGGCTTTGCCCGGACGCACAATACCGTAACTGTCAACGTAAAGAATCCCAGCAACCAGTTGGCTTTCCAGGTTTGCCTGCAGGTTCTGCAAAAAGATGGCGAGAAAGAAATACTTCCTGTACTTTGGGACGACAACTATTTCACTCTTATGCCCGGCGAATCGCGCGTCATCTCCGCCAGCTTTGAGCCGTCACAATTGCAGCACGTTCAACCTGAACTCAAAATCAGTGGATGGAACATCGTGTCGCAAACCAGGCCCATATCGGCAACATCAACCGGCAACAAGAGAGCAGCCCGCGTGCAAGCGAAGAAATAGGCAAGCACTTCCTGAGCGAAGCCGAAGGCTCCGAGGATATTTGGGCTGAATGGGCTGCTGAAAGGCATTTCTACTGGGAGATCCTGGGTTAGTGAGCTTGCAGATTCGTGAATCAGAATCCATCAGTCTGGCCGAACTGTTTGTTTAATTAATTTGATCCAAAAACAGCTTGCTCGACCCAGGGCCGCTCATTATCATGTGTAGGCTTTCGATTCATACATCAACTTGGAGGCAACACCATGACCTGGGAAAAACCGCAATTTGAAGAAATTCTATTGAACTGCGAAATCAACTCCTACGCACCCGCCGAGTTGTAAACTGCTGCCTTCCGGGTACGAGTGAACAAGCATGATGGCCATGTTCGCTCGTCCTTAAGGCATCAACGTCCTTTGAGCTTTAAAGGGTTGTGTGAACTTACCATGGCTGTGAACTACCATGGACAGCACGGCTTTCAGAAGCTGCGGGAAAATTCAATTTTCTAGCGTTGAATGGTATGGGCTTTCCCGCTCCAAGGTTTCCTTGGGGTTATCAAACCATCTCTAGTAGTAAGATGAACAGCGGTGGCTACTAAATCTATAGCGACTGCAAGTGGCTCCGAGTTGCTCTCTTTAGAAGAGCTGCGTGCCGCTTTCCGCAATTTGGGCGAGCAGCGTTATCATCACCGCCATCCTTTTCATCTTCTTATGCACGAAGGCGGCTTGAGCCGCGGACAATTGCAGGCTTGGGCGCTGAATCGTTATTACTATCAGAGCCGCATTCCGATCAAAGACGCCATCATTCTTTCGCGCAGCGACGACCCTGCATTCCGGCGCGCATGGCGCAAGCGGGTCGTGGATCACGACGGCGATGCCGCCGGCCAGGGAGGCATTCAGCGATGGCTCAAACTGGCCGAAGCCACCGGTCTTGACCCGGCACGGGTCGTGCGTGGCGAAGAGGTGCTTCCCGCCACGCGCTATGCCGTGAATGAGTATTTGAACATCGTCCGGAACCGTTCCCTGCTGGAGGCGGTTGCTTCATCGCTGACCGAACTGTTCTCAAAAGATCTGATCACCTTGCGTATGGAGCGCCTGCGCGAACATTATCCCTGGCTTGCCGGTGGCCTGGATTATTTCCAGGCTCGCCTCCACCAGGCGCCCGAAGACGCGCACTTCGCCGTGCAATATGTGTATGAGCACGCGCAAACACGTACTCAGCAGGAACTTGCGATTGCCGCCCTGCGCGATAAATGTGACATACTGTGGGCGCAACTGGACGCGCTCTATTTCGCCTATGTGCAGCCCGGCTGGCCACCGCCCGGCGCTTTTCGCATCGCTGAATCGTAACGAGTTTAAAAAGATATGTCGCTTCCCGACGATTCCACTCAACCCCGCCTCGCTCCTGGCTGCCGTTGGGGCAACAGCAACGGAGACGACAAGATGTTGCTCTTCCCCGAAGGCGCGCTGCGTCTGCAGGGCACCGGAAAGAAAATCGTTGAGCTGTGTAATGGCCAACGCACATTCTCTGAAATCGTAAGCGCCTTGCAGACCGACTACAACGCCTCTGACCCGGCGCAAATCCGGCAGGATATTGCCGGCTTCCTTGAGCAGTTACGGCAGAAACGAATTTTGGATTACTGATGTTGCCCAACCCACTCGCGCTGATTGCAGAAGTCACCCATCGCTGTCCCTTGCACTGCGTTTATTGCTCCAATCCCTTGGAAATGGCAGCAGCCAAGTCAGAGTTAGCCACGGAAGATTGGATACACGTTTTTAATCAAGCTGCCGACATGAAACTGTTGCACCTGCACCTCACCGGCGGCGAGCCACTCGCACGGGCCGACCTGAAAGAACTGATCGCGGCTGCCCACACTGCCGGCCTCTACACCAACCTGATCACCTCTGGCATCGGCCTGACTGAGCCTCGCCTGGCGGCGCTGATCGAAGCCGGGCTCGACCACATCCAGCTAAGCTTTCAGGATTCCCGTGAAGACTCCGCCAACTGGATTGCCGGCGCCCGCGTCCACGCTCACAAGCTGGAGCTGGCGCGAATCATCCGCAAGCAGAAGGTCGCTTTTACGATTAACCTGGTGGTGCACCGCCAGAATCTCGATCACCTTGACGAGATGATCGCTTTGATCGAGGTGCTCAATCCTGACCGCATGGAGATCGCCCACGCTCAATATTATGGTTGGGCCCTGCAGAACCGCGCGTCTCTGATGCCAACCCGCGAGCAACTGGAAAAATCAGTGAAGATCGTTGATGCCGCCCGCGAGCGCCTGCAGGGCCGCATCCGCGTGGATTCGGTCACGCCCGATTATTACGCCCGTTATCCCAAAGCATGCATGGGCGGCTGGGGACGCCGTCTCCTGCTCATCGATCCCACGGGCAAAGCGCTTCCCTGCCACGCCGCTGGCGTGATTCCCGATTTGAAATTTGATAATGTGCGTGAACATTCGTTGCAGTGGATATGGGGCGAGTCGCAGGCCTTCCAGCAATTTCGCGGCGAGTCGTGGATGCAGGAACCCTGCCGCACCTGCGACCGCCGCATCGAAGACTTCGGCGGCTGCCGCTGCCAGGCCTTGTTGCTCACAGGGGATGCCGCCGCCACCGACCCCGTCTGCTCCCTGGCTCCTACCCATCATTTCGTAGAAGCCGCCCTGCTACAGATGAACACCGAACGTCTACCGATCAGCAACCCGGCAAATATTTCTTTCCAACGCTTAAAGGATGAAAATGCTCCACAAGTTGCCGGCCCCTGGCTCTATCGCAAGAATCCTGCATGAAACGCTTCCAGTCTCTGCGCCCTATGCGGTCAAATTCCATGATGCAACTCGAAGTCGAAACCTGAAACCAGCACCTAGTAAGACAGCGGCTTGGGCCACAAGCGCGCCTTACTGGTAACAGTCGCGCTGGCCCCGCCCGAGTCATTGATCGTCACTGTAACCGTCCATGCTCCAACCTTGATGTATGCGTGCGTGCCGATTACGTTATAGTTCTGGCCGACTCCGGTTGAAACTACAGTTCCCGCGCTGGGTGCGGTCCCGTCGCCCCAATCAATACTGGCAGAAAACTGCCCGGCGCTTCCGCTGGGATCGGTATCCATAAAGCTGGCTACCACAAGCGGAACAGCCTTACCCAAACGCACGTGTAGGTTGCGCCCAACAACATTTGCCAGCGGATAGTCAACCGGCTGGCAGGCGGAAAACTCCGAGGTATTGCCTGCCGGGTCGGTTGCGGTGGCGCTGATGGATTGCGCGGATGTATTGCTTGTCGAAAAGCTGGCGTTCAAAGTGGCGTTGCCGCCGCTATCTGTGGTGACACTTTGCGAACCCAGAGAAGTTTTTCCCTGGCCGTGGAGAGAAGGATCGCAGGCTGCATTACTGAAAAATTCCAGTCGGAAGGTAGTGTTGGGATTGCTGTTGAAGGTTCCATGGATAAGGGTGCTGCTGCTGCCGTCAAATGCCGCTGCTGTGAGCACGGGATAATTCTGCAGATTATTGGGACCAACATGACCGTTGGAATTATTAGGCGTAACCCCATCGTCCTTGAGGTCAATTCCCAGCCCCGTATTGGAGAAGATGGAATTGCCTTCGATGGTATTTCCCGTGGCGCCATTGTTAACCACAACCACCCCTTTTGCGTTAAATGCAATGACGTTGCCCGCTCCCGGAGCAGTGCCTCCAATAATGGTAGTGATGCCGGTGTCGACTCTCACCCCATCCAACCCATTGCCAACAGGGGCCGCACCGGTCGTATCAGTGCCGATAAAGTTGCCCTGCACTGCATTCCCGTTGCTTCCACCCCCGAAGATAAGTATGCCATTCTGAGAGTTTCCGGAAATGATGTTCCGTACTCCTGCAGATGTGCCTCCAATTATGTTATTGGTGGCGCTGCTGGAAACGCTCACGCCGTTGCCGCTATTGGCAATCGCCGCCGTGCCGGCGAGATTTGTGCCAATCAAGTTGCCTGTTACTGCGTTTCCGGTGGTGCCGCTGCCGGAAAATCCTATTCCATCAAGCCCATTACCTGAAATGACGTTCCCTGTGCCCGGCGCCATGCCGATGACGTTGTTGCCGGCGCCGCTGATGACAAATACGCCATAGCCGCCGTTGCCGATCGCAAAATTTGCTGTGAAATCAACGCCGATAAAGTTACCCAACACCGTGTTCCCATTGGTACCCGTGCCGGAAATCAAAATGCCATTGCTGATATTGCCCGAAATCACATTCCCCGAGCCTGCGCTCCCGCCTCCAATCGTGTTGTTAGTTGCGCCGCTGTTAACAAGTATGCCGTTGCCGGCATTGCCTAACGCGGCCGTTCCTGCAGCATTGATGCCGATGAAATTGGCTGCCACACTGTTGCCGTTGGTTCCAGGGCTGGTGATCTGGACCCCGGTGCCCGCATTTCCAGAGATGACGTTGCGTGCTGCCGCGGTCGAACCCCCAATGAGATTGGTGGTCGCGCCATTTTCTAAAAGCACACCCGTAACATTGGGAACTGCCGCTGCGCCGCTGGGATCAGTTCCAATGAAGTTCCCCTGAACGCCATTACTGCTTGTACCCGAGTCGGAGATAGCGATGCCAGCCATCGAGTTGCCGGAAATAATGTTCGCCGCGCTCGCGAGTTGGCCTCCAATCGTGTTGTTGCTCGCATTGTTGTTGATCAGGATGCCATTCAGACTGTTGGCCAGGCCAACTGTTCCCGCAGCGTTGGTGCCGATCAAGTTACCCAGTACAATATTTCCGGTCGTTCCCCCAAGGGTGATGCCGATGCCATTGCCATGGTTCCCCGAAATGAGATTGCCTGTTCCCGCGCTTATGCCGCCAATAATATTGTTGGCTGCCCCCGACTGGATGCGCACCCCATCCAAGCCATTGCCAACCGCAACTGAGCCGCTAACGTCGGTGCCAATGAAATTGCCTTCGACTATGTTCGCATTCGTACCCAGCCCTGCGATTTGGATTCCGTAAAGACTATTTCCAGAAATGACATTGCGCGCCGCTGCTGTCGTGCCTCCAATTGTGTTGTTAGATTCGCCGCTGGGGATCAGTATGCCGACCCCGCCGTTGGCCAACGAGGTATTGCCGGCTGAGTTGGTTCCGATGAAATTTCCCGTAATGGTATTGCCATTGCTTTGCAGGACAATTCCACCTTGCGCGAACCGGTTAATTACCAGTCCGCGCACCGTCGTATTTCCCGCCTGAATGGAAAGGCCCACGGCGCTTGCTCCGGCGCTCGCCCCATCAAGTTCGATCACAGGTGCATTAGCCACCCAACCCGGCTGGCTGGTTCCATCCAGGACTCCGGGATGCGACATCACCGGAAGCGGCGAGAGCGGGATGATGGTGTGAACCCCGCCTCCAGGAATATTAAAGGTAATGGTCGTCAGGTCTGGGTCGGCATTGAGATCCAGGATCGCCTGCCGCAGCGAGCCCGCCCCTGAATCATTCGTATTGGTCACAACTGGGTTCACAATTACCTTGCCCGTCATGCTGGCCAGGTGGACACGGCAGTAATAAGGAAAGCTGCCATCGTTATTAAAAGTAAAACTGAATGTGCCACTGGGAGCACTGAGGATAGTTGAATCCCATGTCCCACTGGGCGTACAACCTGGGGAACAGGTCCCGGAAGTAGTCGAATGTGTGCCCGAACTCCAGCTCCATTGCACCGTCTCACCCGCGTTGATGACGGTCGTGCTGTTGTTGCTAACAGCATCCGTAAATGCAAAGTTGCTGATAGTAACGTTTCGCGTCGCCGCCCCAGAAAGTGAAGCAAGCGAGAGCAAAAGCAGCACAGCGACCGCACGTAAGTAGCGCCGGCGTCCCGCCGGCTGTCCGGTGGGCATCTTGCCCACAGGCTTGCTCAAAGCATTGAACATCTCCATTTGCGCCTGCTCGCCGGGCAGTCCAAGACTTCATGCCCAAAGGTTTTAATTGCGGTAAATTAAGGAAGTAGGCGCAACTATATCGAAAGGTCGGCGGGCTTTGCAAGCAGACTTGGTTAATTTTGGGACCGAATCAGCTTATTGAGAAAAAGAGACTTACGGCAGGCGCCGCCATCTAAATTTGCTATGAGCATGAAAAAAATAAAGCTTGGTTCACAAGGCGCGATTGTCTCCCGCATGGGGCTCGGTTGCATGGGAATGAGTGAGTTCTATGGCGAGCGCAACGATGAGGAATCAGCCGCGACCATACTGCGCGCGCTGGAGTTGGGAATCAATTTTCTGGATACTGCCGACATGTACGGCATTGGCGACAACGAGGAGCTTATTGGGAAGACAATCCGCGGGCGCCGCGATGAAGTCTTTCTCGCCACCAAGTTTGGCAACGTCCGCAGCAAAGACAATCCCAACCAGTGGACAGTCAGCGGCAAGCCGGATTACGTCCGCGCAGCTTGCGAGGCTTCGCTGAAACGTCTGGGCACAGACTACATTGATCTCTACTACCAGCACCGGGTGGACCCGCAGACTCCGATTGAAGAGACCGTGGGCGCAATGGCCGGACTGGTGAAAGCCGGCAAGGTGAAGTATCTGGGATTGTCGGAAGCATCGCCGGCCACGATTCGGCGGGCGCACAAAGTGCATCCCATGACCGCGCTGCAGACAGAGTATTCGCTGTGGGAGCGGCACGTGGAGAAAGAAATCCTGCCCACGGTGCGCGAGCTGGGCATCGGCTTTGTGCCCTACAGCCCGCTGGGGCGCGGATTCCTGACCGGCGCGATTACCAGGGCGAGCGACCTCAGAGAGACCGATTCGCGAGCACTGCGCTTTCCCCGCTTCGCGCCTGAGAACTTCGGCAAAAACCAGGTGCTGGTGGAGCGCGTGAGAGCGATTGCCGGACGCAAGGGCGTGAAGCCCGGACAGTTGGCGCTGGCGTGGGTCTTGGCCAAAGGCGATGATCTGGTGCCCATCCCGGGAACCAAGCGCAGAAAGTATCTGGAAGAGAATGCCGCCTCGGCAGAAATCAAGTTGACCCCCGCCGAGGTAAGGGAACTGGAAGCCGCCATTCCGCAGAGCGAGATTGCAGGCGATCGCTACGCTGCTACGGGCATGCAGGCAATTGACCGCTAGAACAAAAAGCTTTGTATCAGGAGACGACTTTAATCGTTTAGATCCTTAAAATGCGGCTTGTAGCCCTGGGGTTAAATGTTGAGAGCGAAATGGTAATTGTGTAATTGGATCTATTGTGCAATTCACAATTACCAGATTACGCAATTGCCCGATTACCCAATTTCTCCGTATCTCCGTGGTGAGCTAAACTGCTGCCATGCACGTAAAAGTCCTAGGCTCCGCTGCCGGCGGCGCCTTTCCTCAATGGAACTGCGCCTGCCGCAATTGCTCCTCTCTGCGCGCAGGAACCTTCCAAGGCAAAGCCCGCACCCAGACCCAGCTTGCCGTCAGTGAAGATGGCATCTCGTGGTTCCTGCTGGGCGCCTCGCCCGATCTTCGCGTCCAGATCGAAGCCACGCCTGAGTTGCACCCGCGCAGCGGTCTTCGCCAGTCGCCCATCGCCGGCGTAGTGTTGACCAATGCCGATATTGATCATGTGCTGGGATTGCTCTTATTGCGTGAACTGCAGCCCTTCCGCGTCTATGCCACTCGCTCCATTCACCGCATTCTCCGCGAAGATAACAATATGTTCGCCATGCTGAACCGCATACCTGGCCAGGTGCAGTGGATAGAAATTGCTCCTCAGCAACTCTTCTCGCTCGACATCATAAGCGGCAAATCTTCCGGCTTAAAGTGTCTGCCCATTTCTTTAAGCACGCACTACCCCGCTTATCTTCCGGACGAGCGTGCCGCTGAGCTGGCGCCCGGCGAAGCCCTCTTAGGACTCATCCTTGAGTCTTCCTCTGGAAAACGCCTGGCTTTCATGCCTGCGATCCCGCAGGTAGAAGATGCCCTGCTCAAACAGCTCGATTCCACCGACCTCATGTTCTTCGACGGCACCTTCTGGAGCGATGACGAGCTGATCCAGGTGCAAGGCAGCGGACAAACCGCCCGCCAGATGGGCCACATCCCCATTTCTTCTCCTGAGGGCAGCCTGCAAAAGCTGGCAAAACTTCGGCACCCTCGCAAGATTTTCCTGCACATCAACAACACAAATCCCATACTCGATGAATCCAGCCCTCAGCGCCATGAGGTGCTGGCAACCGGCTGGCAGATAGCCGAAGACGGCTGGCAGATCGATTTGTAAAGCGCTCAGCCCGCAAGAAATCTTGAGCTGACAGTTGCAAGGCTCAGATAAGAACTGTGTGGCACAGCCGTCCCCGGCTGTGGGGTAAAGGATGCGGTTCTCCAGCCCTGATGCCTGCGATACATCAATTCCTTAGCATCTCTATCCCAAATCCGTGATATCACAACGTTCACTTTTGGAGAATTGTGGGGCATCATTGATCCGAAGTGTCCACAAATTGAAGTGTCTATAAATCAAACATGTCTGGAACAACTGAGAAATATCTATGCCAGACCTGGAAAGTTATAACGGGTCAAAGCGGCACTTTCGAAAGCAAGTAAGCAGTCAGGTTCTCGTTTTTTTCATTACTTTCATTTTTGCGGTAGGCTATTGATTCCTGACCACTTAGTACAGCATGGATTACTTGATGTAATAGGGGGGTGGGAAGAGCCTGGAGTAGTAGAAAACACAGAACTGACGGTCCCGGTCACACCCGTCCGTATGTGAAAATAGGGCTGGTTAAATCACCGATGTTGAACCTTATTGCCAGAACGGAGTTGTCGCGCCGGCTCACGATCCTGATCGTGATCGTCAGCGCCATTCCGCTCTTTGGCCAGCGCGATCTTGGCGAACTCCGCGTCCTCACCACAGATGCCGCCGGCCTCTCTCTCCCTGGCGCTGTGGTCCACCTCTCCAGCCAGGAGACGCAGATACACCAGCAGGCCGTCGCCGATGACAAAGGCCGTTGCGGCTTCCGGAATCTTCCCTTCGGCGTCTATCAGCTCCAGGTGGAGCATCCCGGCTTTACCGCCGAGACCCGCTCCGTGCAGATTCACTCCGAAGTTCCTGCAACTGAAAATTTCAGCCTGCGAGTTGAAAAAGTCGAGACCAGCATCACCGTGACCCAGCCGGATACCTTGCTCGACCCCTCCCGCACCGGGACCGTCTTCCACATGGGGCTGGAGAATCTTCAGGAGCGGGCGGCCGCCAAGCCTGCGCGTTCTGTTATTGACCTGGTGGATACTGAGCCTGGCTGGCTCCTTGAAGCCAACGGGGTGCTTCATCCCCGCGGCTCTGAAAATCAGGTGCAATACGTTCTCGATGGCTTTCCTATTTTGAATAACCGCTCCCCTGGCTTTGCTCCAGCTCTGGAGCCCGGAGACGTGCAGGAATTAAGCGTCATGACCGGCACCTATCCCGCCGAATATGGACGCAAGTTGGGCGGGGTCATCGAAGTTCAAACCGAACAAGCCACTCCCGCCGGGGCACACGGCGCCGCCGAATTTGAAGCCGCCACTTCAGACACCTTGCACGGTTATCTTTCCGGCGGCTATACCCGGGGACGCACCTCCGCGTTTGCCAGCCTGGGCGGCGGAGAAACCGACCGTTTTCTCGATCCTCCGGTGCAGCAGAACTTCACCAACCATGCCTCTTTCGGGAATGCTACGGTCCAACTTCAGAGAGATTTCAGCGATCACGACCGCCTGAGCCTGGCCGCCGAACATGCCAAAACTGATTTTCTGGTACCCAACGAGCTCGTGCAGCAGCAAACCGGCCAGCGCCAGAAGCGCAGTGATAGCGAGACCGCGGCCCGGCTCTCGTATCAGCACGTTTTCTCCGCGAATGTGGCCGGCAATGTTCGCCTCAGCATCAACGATGTTTCGGCAAGCTTATCGTCGAACGCTTCCTCAATCCCCATTCTCGCCAGCCAGGACCGTGGCTTTACCACCGGCTACGCAGGCGCTGCCGTCTCCGCCGACCTTGGCAATCAGCAGATCAAAGCCGGTGCTGATTTCATTCTCGCTTCTATCCATGAGCGCTTTGCTTATCTGATTTCCGATCCTTCGTTCTTTGATCCCGATGTCCCTCCTGCCTTCCAGTTCCACGGCTCGCACCGCGATTTTGAGCCCGCGCTCTTCGTGCAGGATCTGATTCGCCTGCATCGCTGGACCATCAGCGCCGGTTTGCGCTGGGACGACTATCGGCTCCTCGTCCGTGAAAATGCCGTCAGCCCCCGCCTCGGGATCGCCTACCGGTCACCCTGGCATAACCTGGTGCTGCACGCTTCTTACGATCGCGTCTTTCAGACCCCGGCCATTGAAAATCTTTTGCTGGCCAGCTCATCTGCGGCCCAGCACCTGACCGCTGAGACTACGGGCTTGCCGGTTCGTCCCTCCCGTGGCGATTTTTATGAGATTGGGTTCTCCAAAGAAATCGCGAGCCATCTGCGCATTGACGCCGATCACTTCTGGCGTCGGGTTGCGCACTTCTCAGATGATGATGTCTTCCTGAACACCGGCGTCAGCTTTCCCATCGCTTTCTCCAGGGGTGAAGTTCACGGTACGGAGGCAAAACTTATCATTCCCAAATGGGGAAAATTTTCCGGCTTTGCCAGCTATTCCAACCAGGTGGGCGCCGGCTTCCTTCCCGTAACCGGGGGCCTCTTCATCGGGGCCGATGCCGCCGGCCAGTTGGCGGCGCGTGGCAGCTTCCCCATATCTCAGGACCAACGCAATACTTTTTCCTCGCGTCTGCGCTGGCAACCCGCTTCCAGGTTGTGGACCTCGCTCGGCTTCTCCTACGGCAGCGGCCTGCCCGTCGAAAATGCGGAGAGCAGTCCACAAGATCTGCTCCCGTTCTTCGGCCCCGCTGTGCTCAATCAGGTGAATTTCGCCGCCGGCCGTCTCCGTCCCTCTTACTCGCTCGATGCGGCCCTGGGCATTGAAGTCTGGCGTCACGAGCAGCGCTCCGCCCGCCTTCAGGTGGATGGCCTGAACTTAACCAACCATTTGAACGTAATTAACTTCGCTAGTCTCTTTTCGGGAACGGCCCTCTCTGATCCTCGCACCATATCTTTTCGCGCCGGATTCAGCTTCTGATTGTTCTTTCATGATATTTTCGGATTTTAAACGCACTCACGAAATCGCCGTTTCATGGTGGTAAGCAGCTCGTCTCCGCAGTTCTTCCAGATGGATTCATTGAATATTTCGACTTCAATCGGGCCGGCATAGCCGGCATCTTCGACCGCGCGCCGCAATCGGCGCAGTTCGATCACGCCATCGCCCATCATGGCTCGCCCGGTCAGGATACCGGGAAGAGGCACGGGCCAATCCGAAACGTGAAAGCCGAGAATACGTCCGCGAGCGCGCTCGATCTCACGGTAAACCTCCGGGTCCCACCACAAGTGAAACACGTCTATGATCACGCCCACCCCATCGTCAGCCAGGGTGGCCGCCACGTCATTTGCCTGTTTAAGCGTGACAATCACCGAACGTTCCGCGGCATACATAGGGTGAAGGGGTTCTATACCGAGCCGCACTCCGCACGCGCGCGCATAGGGCGCAATTTCGGCAATGCCATCGGCCACGGCTTGACGGGATTCGTCAAGCGTCTGTCCGCGCGCCGGTCCGCAGACCAGAACCAGGCACAATGCCCCAAGCTCTGCAGCTTCTTCGATAGCGCGACGGTTGTCTGCAATCTGCGCTGTGCGTTCGGCGGCTGTGGGGGCGGAAAAGAATCCTCCACGGCAGAGACTCGATACCGAAAGGCCTGCATCTTTGATCACTCGGGCGCTTTGCTTGACGCCAAGCGCATCCAGCTTGTGCCGCCATACCGCCATCCACGAAATCTGGTGGCGGGCGCAGGCCGCGACTGTTTGCTCCAGCGTCCATGGATCGGTCGTCATCTGGTTAAGGCTCAGCCGCTCTTCAAGACTCATGTGATCCCCACCGTAGCAAGCATCAGACGCATGCGATTGCAAGCCAATTCGGCATCAAAGAGCAGCCCGGCGCGGTCAGCGAGAATAAACAACTCTGAAAGATGCGTGACGGACCGTGCTCCCTCGGCGCCGCCCACCATGCGAAAGTGGTTTTGATGGCCATTGAGGTAAGCGAGAAAGACAATGCCGGTCTTGTAATTAAATGTAGGAGCTTCAAAGATGTGCCGCGACAGCGGGAGCGTATCGCCCAGGTAACTCAGGCATTGCGCCTTGTCTCCGTTATCCAGAGCTTGCAACGCCAGCGCCGCTGCCGGCGCGATTGCATCGAAGATGCCAAGCAATGCATCACTGTGACCCTGTTCGTCGCCTACAATAAGTTCGTCATAGTGAAAGTCATCGCCGGTATACATGCGGACCCCAGCCGGCAACCGGCGGCGCATTTCAATCTCGAGTTCCGCATCAAGAAGAGAGATTTTAATTCCCTCAACCTTGCCGCGGTATTCGGAAATCAGCTTGAGGCAGTGATCCATTGCTTCATGCACATCCTTGCCTCCCCAGTAACCGGCCAGCGCAGGATCGAACATCTCGCCAAGCCAATGCAAAATCACTGGTTTACGAACCTGGGACAGGATCTCTCCATAGACGGCGGCATAGTCGTCAACGCTGCGTGCACAGCGCGCCAGCGCCCGGCTCGCCATCAGGATAATGCGTCCGCCTGCCGTTTCGATGGCTTCACATTGCTCCAGGTAAGCGCGCAAGACCTCTTCTTGGACGTAGCATTTCTTTTCCGAAAGCTGGTCGGTAGCTGCGCCGCACGCAATCAGCCCATTCGCGCTTTGCGCCTCGCGAATACTGCGTTGCATCAGTTCACGAGCCAGCTCCCAGGTAAGCCCCATGCCGCGCTGTGCCGTATCCATCGCTTCTGCAACCCCGAAGCCGAGAGACCACAGATAGCGCCGGTAAGCCAGCGTTGCCTCCCAATCGAGCACCGGCGCCGTTACCGGATCGTAGGTGCGCACCGGGTCAAGCACCACGTGGGCAGCGGCATACGCTACCCGGCTGCGAAATTTCGTTGCGCTTGGGCGCGCAAGGCTTCGCCCACTCAGCCGGTATTCGGAAAGACTTCCGCCTTTGCGCGGAAGTTTGAGCTTGAGTTCACCCGCCATCTCAGATCTTCAACTCCGGTACCGTCATCCATCGCCGCTCTTCCCAGGACTTTAGCGCCAACTCAGCCAACTGCACTCCTTTGGCGCCTTCCACAAAGTCATGTGGGAATGGTTTGTTCTCAGCCACGTGGCGCAAAAACATCTCCCATTGCACTTTGAATCCATTGTCGAATTCAGCGTTATCTGGGACCTCCTGCCAGTGTTCCCGAAAGCGGAACGGATTGGGAACGTCCGGATTCCAGACCGGCCGGGGCGTATTCACACGATGCTGCGTGCGGCATTCGCGCAATCCGGCAACCGCGCTTCCCAGCGTGCCGTCCACCTGCAAGCTGAACAACTCATCGCGATACACGCGAAAGCTCCATGATGAATTGATCTGCGCGATGACGTTGCCGTCGAGTTCAAACGTCCCGTAAGCGGTATCGTCGGCGGTGCAATTGTATGGCTTGCCCTCTTCGTCCACACGTTTGGCAATGGTTGTTCCTCCGATGCATTGCACCCCACGGACCGGAGCGAACGTATGGTCGAGCACATAGCGCCAGTGGCAGAACATATCGAGAATGATGCCGCCGCCATCCTCTTTGCGGTAATTCCATGACGGCCGCTGCGCGGCCTGCCAGTCGCCCTCAAAGACCCAATAACCGAATTCCCCGCGTACCGAGAGGATTTTGCCGAAGAAGCCACTGTCAATCAGCCGTTTCAGCTTGCGGATGCCGGGAAGAAACAGTTTGTCTTGCACAATACCATTTTTGAGGCCGGCGGCTTTGGCCTTGCGCGCCAACGCGAGCGCGGTTTTTGAATCGTCGGCCAGCGGCTTTTCGCAATAGATGTGCTTGCCGGCTGCAATAGCCGCTTCCACGGCGGGCGCGCGCAGCGCCGTGAGCTGCGCGTCAAAATAGATTGCGTCCTCGCGGTTCGCGAGCGCTTTCGCCAGGTCGGTTGTCCAGCGCGCCACTCCGTGCTTTTTCGCAATCGATTCCAGCTTATTGGCATTTCGGCCCACCAGGATCGGATCAGGCAATAGCCTTGATCCGTCGGCAAGTGCAACTCCACCCTGATCGCGGATCGCCAGGATCGAGCGCACCAGATGCTGATTCAGCCCCATCCGGCCCGTGACTCCGTTCATGATGATGCCTACTCGTTGCTCATTCATTCTTTTTCCTAAGCTTTGATTGAGATACCAGCGCACTCCTGCTCCAGTACAGCCGGAACATCAACCTCAATACCTTATTATGAAGACGGCGATGCTGCCGCCACGTTCGGACTGATAGTTGCCGCTTTTCGGGGTAACGGTAGCGCCGCCGCTGCTCCCAGCAAGGCTATACCGATCAGTGCCATAAAGCCGGACGAATAATTGCCGGTCACGTCCCGCATATGCCCAATGAACCAGGGCGCTGCCGCTTCCGCTACTCCGTTTGCCATCAGCACAAATGCCATCAGCCTTCCCAGGACTTTCAACCCGAAAATATCCGCCGCCACCAGGGGCACAATCATGTAGTCTCCACCGAGGCCGATTCCAAAGACGGCGGCGAAAAGGTACATCGTCATCCTGGTTGGGCTCAGAAACAATAACGCAATGCCAGCCGCCACCAGTGTATAGATCAATATCATTACGTACTTCTTCGGGAAGTGGTCCGCCAGCCAGCCCATCAGCAGGCGGCCGGCGATGCTGAAGGTCAACACCAGCGATATGATTCGCGCCGCCTCGTTCTGTGCATAATGCTGGTCCACGCTCAGGAACAATTTCAGATTTTGTTGTGTTCCACTTACCGCCGCAATCGAGCACATGCTTCCCAAGGTGAGCAGATAGAATGATGCCGTCTTGAATGCGCTGTTGGAGCGCGGCGTAGCAACCTCTGCCAGCGCTCTCGAGCCTCTTGGCGGTTGCTCTTTCAGGAAGAAAGCCATGGGAAACGAGATCACAATAATCGCGCATCCGAGCGCACGCAAGGCATTGTGCCAGCCAAAGTGTTGCACCAACGCGTATGACATCAAGGGGACCACCGCGCCTCCCAGCCCGATCCCCAAATATGCGATGCCCATCGCCTTTCCGCGAGACTTGTCGAACCACTGCGACAGGAGCACCTGGTTGGGCAGCGGACCGCCAAAGATGTAACCCAATGCATTAAAAAAGTAAAATATGTAGAACATCCCCAGGTTTGAAATGCTGCCTAACCCAATGAGCGCAATCCCCGCCATCAGGATTCCAGCCATCATCAGGCGGCGCGGGCCGAAGCGATCAATCATCCATCCGGCGATGAAAGCAAATATCGGTCCTACGATTAATTTGCTCAGGGCATTGCCCGAGGTAACCTGCGCGCGTGTCCAGCCGAACTCCCGCATCATGAAATCGTAGTAATACGGCAGCCCCCAGAGCGCCATGCCCACAATGCAGAACAGCGCCAGGAATGCCGTCACAACCACCTGCACTCCGCCGCGCTGTGTCGCTGAAGATTGATCGGAACTAGACAATAAAGACTCCGTTAAGGATTTCTCTTCCCTTTCGTGCTGAACAAACCGAACTTGGGAAAATATACTTTTTTGTACGAAATGTCGATAGCAGCCAGCGATGGATAGTCGGGCAGTTTGCAAACGCATAGCAGCATGCGTGTGAGTGGATTTGTTTCCGTGTTGAGCCGTCAACTGGGAAACAATCGCGATCACTTCCCATAAACCGACTTCTCAGGACTGCGGGGTCGTAAAAGCCTTCCGATTAACCGAGAATTCATAGACGGGTTTTTAGACCGTTGTTGAAAGCCGTGCTCTTCACGCACCAAATTTTTTGGGACTTATACAATGTACTGATACTTATGATGGACCGCATGCATGTCACCTGCGTAGTCGTGATGGCTGGCCTTCCCGGCACGGGAAAAAGCACTTTATCGAAGCTGCTTTCGGCTGAACTGCAGGGGATTGTACTGGATAAGGACGTAATTCGAGCCGGCTTGTTTCCCGAACCTTGGATTGAGTACTCTCAGGAGCAGGACGACTTCTGTATGCATGTTCTCCTGCAAACCGCAACTTACCTGATCAGGAAAGCTTCACCGCCGTTTCTATTTATTGACGGTCGTCCGTTCGCGTTTCAGTACCAGATTGAGTTTGTCATGAAGTGGGCCGCGGATCTGGGATGCTCAATCAAAGTCATTCATACAGCGTGTTCCGATAACAATGCCAGGCAGAGGCTCAGCGGCATGCATCTTGCCAGGAACCGAAACTATGATTCATATCTGAAGTTGAAAGCCGGTTTCGAAGAGATTTGCTGTCCGAAGCTCGCTCTCAATACAGATGAACCGCTCGAGTTGAGCCTGCAGCAGTGCCTATCGTATCTCTGCAATCGGTCCATGCAGTAAATCAAGCCTGCAAGCTCGTCGCAACTACTTTGCACCCTTAAGAGCCGCGCTTGAGCGAATGGGCTGTGAAGAGCGCAGGATTTTCTCGTCGCTCAGCCGCACCAGCGGTACGGCTTTGCCGTTTGCGCGCTCGTCATACCCGGCATCCATTTGGGCCACAGGATGCACCCCGCGCTGCACGGTCAGATTGAGCGGCGCTGCCGGGCTCGTCCACGTGAAGTGATTGCGCTCTCCGAGTTGGGTAACCGCGAAATGCTTTGCGGCGCACTGCCGGTCGAAATGAGCCAGCGGATTGCGCCGGTCTTCCACGGCCAGCGTGAATGAGCATTCGGCTTCATTCACGTCGGACCAGTGCAGCGTCTGCTGCTCTGCGGCCTCGAACAGCATAAGATCAAGGTGCGCCGCATCGGCTTCGCGCATAAAGCGAAGACTCGGGGTCGATTTTCCGAAGCTCGCAGTGCGCACCTGAAGATAAAGCATGCAGGAACCGGCATTGATGGAAATGCGGCTTGAGAAAGGAAGCGGGGTGCTTGAGTCTTGCATTGGCTTGCCATCCACGAGCGCCTGCCATGTCGGCTGCCACACAGGGAAGAGGAACTGGGCGTAGAGTCGCGTGAGGTGGAAGACGCCATTCCGTATCGGGTCGAGCGATGGGTGCTTATCGCCTCCATCGGAGCGGAAGGCAATCGCGCCCATAACGCAACCCGCCTCTTGCACGGCATAGAAGAGTCCAGAAGCGAAGTCGTAATCGTCTTTGATGACACGCAACTGCATGCACTGGGGAGGACGCTGTGGGCCTCCCCAGTAGGCAATGAGCGGACGGCGCTGCACCCAGAAGTCGGAACGATTTGCCGAACCCAGCGAGAATGCCGGCGTCAAATAAGTTGTGCCCTCAATTGGCAATACCGGAGCATTTCGTTCCGATATCTTCAGGTTGTCAACCAGTTTTTGCCCACTCACAAAAATTTCGCGATGCTGGTGGGTCTGCGCCAGCCGCAGAAACTGCGCAAGCAACGCCTTGGGGCACTTGTATGCAAGTAAGATGACGTCTCCGCTTTCGCTCGGAGGCTTGGCGCGAATCTCATCCATGGTGAGAAACGCCAGCTCATTGTCGGTCGCCTTCTGCAGCCACAGAGGAGAGCCCACGTCATTGGAATATGCGCGGCTCATGGGACCGGCAAACTGCTGGGTGGGTGGGTGCCAGTGCGCGGCGAGATGCATCCATATCCGCTCGTGCATGCGTTCGGTAATCGCCAGCGCCTCCGCATTGTGCACAAAGGTCAGAATGCGCGTAAGGTTTTCGAGCGTGACGTGCGCATATGTAGGGCTGTTGTATTCGGCAAAACTTCCCGATTCATCCACCGTCGCCGCGACTCGCCGTATGCGCTCCAGGGCATAGGCGGCGAGTTCGTCATCTTCGAGCAGTTCGCCTGCGGCCAGCGTGACAAAACTCCCCTGCACAGCAATGTTGGTGTAATAAGGAGTAACATTCCGCCGACGAATGGCATATGCCGCTTGCCGGATCGCCTCACGCATGCGCTTGGCCAGTTCAGCCGGCAGCTTCTGTTCATGCCTGAACAATGTGACTAACAGTAGCGCGCCATTGAAGTCTGCCCAGTTCAGGTCACCGGCAGACATCTTCGCCAGCGGCTCTTCCAGATAGTAAGGCCAGATGCCGTACCACCGGCTTTTAGGATCGGTCTCCTGCAACCTCAGATCGCGATCAAGTATGCTCAGGGCTTGCTCGCGCCGCGCGGCCTCTCCAGATTCGAGCAACATCAGGGCATATTCGAAAGAGTCGCGCGTGGGATGCACCACCATGTTGCGCAAGCTTGACTGGTAATTGTACTCGGGGCCGCGATGCGCTGATAGCAGGGAAACTTTGGGATCATATTCGCGGTCCCAGTGGGCGAGAATGCCTTCCAGCACAGCGCGGTCCCATGCGGGCGTCCAGCCGCCCGATCCTCGAGGTTGCGGCGGCTCGCACCAGGCGACACTGCCCAGGAGCGGCGCCGCACAAAGACCATAGCCGATGGTCTTAATAGCGTGGCGTCGCGTGATCTTCATTTTTTCTCATTATAGGATATTGACGTTGATGTTGATGGTCGGGCCGCCCTCTTTATCGCAACTTCCGCGGGTGCTCCCCGTGTTTGAATGCATCGAGAAAAAACTTTGGAGACCCGGGCCTTGCCGCTGCCGACCTTGCCAACAAATCTACCTGAGCCAGGTGCAGTTCCGTAAGATATTCAAGCGCATCACCGGCACGAACCGGTCTGCTCTGCCGTGTGCTGGCTGCGATATTTGTTTGTCCATGCTTGCGGTAGACAACCCGAAACATTATCGCGGTGAACGTATGGGAATTCGGCCTGACGTTATGCCATAACGCGACATCATCGAAAGTGCACCTTCGCCTCAACTGACATTCCTTGACGCAGCAGGTGATTCGCATTCTCACCTGGATCGAGCACAATCCTGACCGGCACGCGCTGCACGACCTTCACATAATTTCCGGTAGCGTTCTCCGGCGGCAGCAAGCTGAAGCGCGATCCGGTGGCGCCGCCCATCGCGTCCACGTGGCCGCGATAGTCGGTGTCGAAGGAGTCCAGGTGAATCGTAACCGGCTGGCCGGGACGCATCTTTTTTAACTGTGTCTCTTTGAAGTTGGCGGTGATCCAGACATCATCCACCGGTACGATGGTGAGAAGCTGCTGTCCCGGCTGCACACGCTGGCCTATCTCTACGGATTTGCGTCCAACGATGCCGCTGACCGGAGCAATGATCTTTGTATAACTAAGGTTGAGTTCCGCGGTGGCGAGCTGCGCTTTGGCCCGGTCGGCGTCAGAGGTCGCGGCTTCGGCTTTGGATTGCGATGAAGCAATCTGCTCGGGAGCAGACTGCGCCGCCAGAAGATCGGCCTTGCGTTGCTCCAGGCGGCTCTCAGCCTGGTCAACGCCTTGCTGCGCGGCTGCGTAGTCGGCGCGCGCGACATTGACCGCATCATGGTCGGTTGCTGATTGAGTAGCGATGCGGTCATATTCCGACTGGGAAATCTCGTGCTTTGCCAGCAGACGCTCGTAGCGTTGCCGGTCGGCTTCGGCGCGAATATAGTTGGCCTCGGCTTGTGAGACCCGCGCCTGGGCGGCATCGAGCACCGCTTTTTCTGAGGCAATGGAGTCGGCCGCTTCATTTACCGCCGCCCGCGCCACCCGCAATCTGCCGTTGCTGCTGGAGGAGGTCACCACAATGTCCTGCTTGGCCGAGGCCGCGCCGGCTTGAAGGCGCTGATATTCGGCTTGAGCGCGGTCTCGATCGGCTTCGAAATCGGCAGGATCGATCTCTGCCAATACCGTCCCGGCGGTTACGTAGTGATCGTCAACAACATCAGGATTCACATGGATGATGGTGCCGCTGATGCGCGCACTGATGGGATCGAGATGACCATCTACCTGGGCATCATCTGTGGATTCATAAGAGTTCAGGTAGATTCCCAAGGTCACCACGCCCGCGACCACGACGAGAACCACCAGCCCGGCGAGCAACGGATGCTGTTTCACAGCTCTGATAAGTTTTAGACGCTTCTGAGGAACTTCCTCAGGTTGCAGTGCCGCCGGCTTCGGCGCCGTCGCTCTAGGCGGCATAGACGTAACACTGTGGTCGCCATCTTCACGGTCATGAATTTTGGTTTCGGGTTCAAGGGTTTGAATAGCCATGGTTATTTGCCTCCTAGATATTGAGGTGCATCTTTTTGTGCCGTACCCAGCGCACGCAGCACTGCCAGCTTGGCCAGGTTGTGGGCGAAAAGGCTGGAAATGTAATTCTCGTTTGCGGCCACTAGGTCTTGTTGGGCCTGTACGACTTCGAGGTTGTTGGTGACTCCATTGGCGAAGCGATCGCGGGCCTGCTCCAGTGTTTTCTGGGCGAGTTGATTGTTGTTTTCGGCAACGTGGATAGCGTTGTCTGCCGCGCCTAAATCAATAAAGGCGTTGCGCACCTCGTAGTCCACGCGGCCCACCAGGTCGGAATACTCGGACCGTTTGCGATCAAGCTCAGCGGAGCTTTCCTGAATCTCGGAACGAATCCTGCCGCCTGTGAAGATAGGCAGCGAAACCGTTGCTGCTACCGTGTAGGTCGTATCCGAGTGGCGCAGCGTGGTTCCAATGGCGCCGTAGTATCCGTTGACGCTGATCGCAGGAAGACGTTGCAACTGAGCTGCGGTCTTATCCAACGCGGCCGCTTGCGTAGCCGCCTGCGCGCTCTTAAGATCGGCTCGGCCTTGTTCAGCCTGCTTCAGCGCTGTTCCCAAATCGGGACCGTTCCATGGGCGATAGGGCGCATCTGTCGTAAGGTTGAACTGTTGCCCCTCGGGCAATCCGATCAGTCGCGCGAGGGTCAGTTTGTCTTTTTCCCAATTGGCTTCAGAGACCGTGACCCTCTGTTCATTGGTCTGGCGTTGCACCGTAGCCCGAAAGCCGTCAATCTCGGGCGATAGCCCCGAGCGCACCTGATTGGCAGTCTGGTCTTCAAGCGCACGCGCAACTTCAAGCTGCGCTTTGGCGGTTTCGAGTCGCGCCTGGCTGGCAATCACCTGCAAATAGGCTGTGCCCACGGCCAGCACTACGACATCGCGCGCGTCCGCGAGGGAGTAGCTGACGGCCTCGGCATTGCGACGGGCAGCGCGCAGACGATAAGCAGTATCGAGCGCCAGGCTGTTCTCAGAGAACGTCACATAACTTTCCTGGTAGCTGAATTTTCCGGTCGAAGCCGGAATGCCGGGAATTTTCAATCCGATCGCCACGCGGTTCAATTGATCAAGGTTCTGCCGCAACAGGGCTGAGACGTTTGGCAGCAGCGCAGAAAGAGCGCGCAGGCGCTGGGCTTGCGCCTGCCGCAGGGAAGTCTGATTTTCAACTATGCCGAGGTTCGACCGCACTCCGCGCTCGATGGCTTCTTGCAGTGATAGATCAATTGGGGTTGACGTGGCCTGTCCGCTGGGTACGCTGCCCAGAAAAGGGTTCTGCTGTTGTCCCGCCAGAGAGCTGGGAGTATTGCTGTTGGCAACAGGGTTGATGGTGCGCGGCGTCGAGATGCTGCCCAGCTCAAATGACGGAGAACTCTGTTGCGCCACCGCTAGAATCGGCAGGCCCAACACAAGAACGATTTGATATAAGCACTTCAAAGATTTTTCCTTTCTCCCCGGCGATTAGTGCCCTGCCGGCCCACCGCTGCGGAATGGTTTGATCATCAGCGCCAAAGGCACGCCAACCAGCGCAATCATTCCCAACAGCCAAAAACAATCCAGCGATCCCAGCATGGCGGCATTCTTCTCTGCGATTGCAGATATGAATCCATATGCTCGCTGCGTAGCATCGGCGGTGCTTGCTCCCATGCTGGTGAAATACTGCGTCAATGAATCCAGCGTCTGGCGAAAGACGCTATCGGAAGGCGTGAGATGCTGCGCCATCACGCTGTGGTGAAATTGTGTGCGCCGTTCCAACATGGTGGTTACGAAGGCCACGCCAAAGCTCCCGCCAAGATTGCGAAAAAGGTTGGTGATGCTGGAAGCCTTGTTGTTCTTCGCTAAAGGTATGTAGGAATAGGCAAGCTGGCTGACCGGAACAAATAGAAATGCCAGACCCAATCCCTGGTATGCCCGGGCCAAGGCAAATGATTTGTAGTCTGCGCCCGGTTCGAACGAGGCGAAGTGCCACATGGCCAGGGCCACGATCAGGAACGAGGCAAAGATCATCTTGCGCGCTCCGAACTTGGGCAGAAGCTTCACGACCACAGGCGCCAGCGCTACGATCACAAATGCTCCCGGCCCGAGCACCAGGCCGGCGTCAGTTGCGCTGTAGCCATAAAGGCTTTGCAGCATTTGGGGAATCAGCACCGTGCTGCCGAAGATGCCGAACCCAAAAAGAAAATAGAAGATATTTGCCAGGGCAAAATTCCGGTCTTTGAACAACTTGATCTCCACGACGGGGTCGCGATGCCGCCACTCCCACAGGGCGGCAAATACAAGCGAGAGCACCGCTACTGTGAGGAAAACCATAATGAAGTGGCTCTCCAGCCAGTCTTCGCGCTGTCCTTTGTCCAGCACGATCTCCAGCGCTCCGAAGCCAAGCGCGATGAGAGCGATGCCCACGTAATCAATGGAAAGCCTCCCCTCGCGGCGCGCCGCTTTCACTTCTTCAACAAACTGCGGAGGATCGGAGACTAGCCGGCTGGTGAGCAGCAGGCTCATGATGCCAATTGGTATGTTGATGAAAAATACCCAACGCCAGTCGAGATGATCGGTAATCCATCCGCCCAGAGGTGGACCAATCACAGGCGCGGTCACAATTGCCATGCTGTACAAGGCGAATGCCCCGGCGCGCTTGGCAGGAGGAAATGTGTCTACCAGGATAGCTTGCTCCACCGGCGCCAATCCGCCTCCGCCAATTCCCTGAAGGACGCGGAAAAAGATAAGCAGGCCAAGACTGGGAGCAATTCCACAAAGAAGTGAACTGGCCGTAAACAGCACGACGCAGGTCATGTAGTAATTCTTGCGGCCAAAGACGCGGCTGAGCCATGCGCTTAACGGCAGCACCACCGCATTGGCCACCAGGTAGCTGGTAAGCACCCAGGTACTTTCGTCGTAACTCACCGCAAGTCCGCCGGCAATGTGGGGGAGGGCCACATTGGCAATGCTGGTGTCGAGCAACTCCATAAAGGTGGCTAGCGTTACCGTGATCGCGATCAGCCAGGGGTTGATGGCTGCGCGTTCCACCTTCTCTCTAGCCAACCGTCCAGCAACCGGCCCTGATAATACCTGCGTGCTCATTCCATTCTCCGCTTCTTTCTGTGTGTACGCCGTAAACCAGCAATGCGCATAAGATGCTTACACCGTAAACTCAGATACAAAATAAATGACACAAATTAAATCTATTTAAAATGACCTATTCGAACTGTTTGCTGAGGGTAACGATCACTTCCTGCTTGAGCCGCTCAGGATCAATGTACTGGCATGATTTGGGGGCGTTAATCAGTATCGAAGCCAGGCCGTGCATTCCGGTCCGTAGCATTTGAGCTGTTAGTTCGATATCGACTTCTATTCCTTTGGCTTCGGCGCACTCACGCACGCCCGTGCGCAAGCGGTCCATGGCGCGCTGGGCAATCGCGGCCTTGCGTTCTGCCGTCTGGCCCTGAGGCATGGCCGTCAGGAACGTTACTTTAAAGTGGTTAGGGTGGCTGATGTGAAAATCCACGATAAGGCGCATGCACTTGCGCAGCTTTTCCACGGGAGTGCCGGGCTGTTCCCTTCCCATGTCCAGCACCCTGAGCATTCCGTTGAAGGTCTCTTCACAAATGGAGATCAGCAGGTCCTCTTTGCTGGCAAAGTGGCGGTACATTGCCATGGGCGAACAACCAATCTCAGCGGCGATGCGCCGCATGGAGACGCTTTCATAACCTTCCCGCGCAAACAACTCGCGGGCGGTATTGCGGATTACATCGCGCAAAGTGGTGCGCGGGGATTGCGTGCGCCGGGTTCTGCGTCGTGTTTTGCTTGCCAAAACCATGTATTACACTGTAAGTGTACAGCGTAAACAAGATTTGTCAAGTGCGGCGGCGACCTTATCGAATCTTCTGGTAAACAATGACCTCCGGATTGCTCTCAGCTATTTGAAGCCAATCTGGATATTGTCGTTTAACGAGAGAGGAAAGAAATTGTGACTCGTATTCCGACGGAGCATCCGAAGGCCCAGCCCCCGGGAATACAAGCAGATATTGTGCATGAAAAACCGTCATCGTTTGCCGGACCTGCGCTTCCGTCCAGTTCACCATGCTGAATCTGTGTTCTACAAGAGAGACCGTGGGACGATGCAGCACATATCCTGTCGCCTGTCCCTCGGCCGCCACGATTGTGGTTCGTGAATCGAGATGGCTGTCGATCCAGTCGCCCAGGGGCATTCCCTGATCATCCGGTTGCGCGAGTTGCTGCCGAACGGTGGCTGCCGGGCTTGGCGGCAAGGCTGCAAACTGTGATCGGATGTTCGTAATCACGTAAGAAACCGTGAATACCGAAATGCTGAGCACAGCTATTTGTCGTTTGTTGCCGGCGAAAGAAACACTTTGACCTGCCCAAACAAAAAACCAGCTCATGAGCGCCAAAATTAAGGGCAGAACAGGAAAGAACATACGTGAGCCGAAGCTGATGGGGGTATGGAGTCCGGCGAAGAACATAAGCGCGCAGTAAACGCAAAGGAGACTCATTAATATGTACAGCGGTCGTGAAGCTGGCAGGCGTCTTCTCGCATTCAACAGAGCTGCTGCACTGAGCAAAATAACGGTACATCCGCCGATGATCGGAAGCCAGATATGGGTTCGCGCATCATCTCCAAAGATCAGCTTGATGAAAGCTCTCACACTGATCGACGCAGTTTCAAGCACCGGGCTCGAGAATGGCGTCGTATTTGAGCCTTGCCAGCTTGAGGTCAAGACGATGTTGCGCAGCAGTAGTGCGGCTATTATGCTGCCGCCCGCCAGCAGCGACGCATAAACGACAATCTTGCGTTTGACGTTCATGAACAGCAGGAGCAACGCATAGAGAAGAAAACCACAGAAGATGAAATATCCTGCATACCGGATCCAGGAGCTCAACCCAGATAAGACAAACGCCGAAATCAAGGTGGTGGGAACGGCGTCGTGCCGTCGCAGGCTCTGGTCCGATACTAAAAGCAGCAGAATGGCCGCGGTAACTGCTGCCGTAAACAATGATTCCGACGCCAAAGTACGAGAGTAGGCAGCAGCGTAAGAACTGGCGATCCACAGGAAAACCGCGAATCGGGTAGCGTTCACACTGCATCCGATTACAGGACACAGCCTGCAGAGAAACAGTGCCACCAATACTGCTCCCAGAACCGAGACTATTTCCGCAGCAAGCTCGCGGCCAGGTCCGAGTCTCGAGACTAAGTAGATAACCGCCGAGTAGCCGGGTGGAAGCCAGGTTTCAGGCGCCGGGATTTCTGCATGCGCCCGCTCAGTATCGAAATGAACCAGTGAGGTAGCAACTTGCCCGGTGGTGGAAATATTCTCGGCAATGCTGACATATTGATAGCCATCGTTGCAGTCGATTGCCCCGAAATGTATCGCAACTCCGGCAAAGACCAGAACGGCGAGAGTTGTCCAGAGCACTGCCTCACGAATCGACATGACCAGCGCTTCCGGGTAGACAGCCCGTCGAGGCTCAAATAACACCTGCTCTGTTCTGACAGTTGACATGATCCATCTCACCCACTAGCTCTTCCTTTTTTGTTAAGGGCGAAGTAGTAACCCGCGCCAACCCAATCGTTCTCCAGTACGGATTAAGCGTTTATGTATGAATGACGATCCATACGCCAGGGGAAGCAGGACCAAATTTCAGGGGTGAGATGCCGTTGCTTGTTGCGGGTTGTCCTGTAAGCCATACAGCCGAGACCAGCGACTCATGTTGACGTAAGGTGTCTTATGCAGCTTTGCAGCCGAGCCGATTTCTCCGCTCTCCCGCCGCCGCTGCTGTTGGACTGGTCCCGAGTATAGATCGCGAACGTCGAAGGAACGGTTTGCATTGCGCGCCGATGGCAACGTCGGCGAACTGCTTACCTGCCGTGGATCATGGGGATTCTTTGTGACACAACCGCTACAGTGAACTAATGGCAGACCAATGTCAATACAACGCAAGAACGAAGGCGGTTGCTCAACTGCGGGATCGGGCTGCGAATAAATCCTCCCCCTGTGCCGTTGCCGCTTGCGCCAGTGGAGCCGTGTTGTCCTGTATCTTGCCCACCGGATACACCCAGTCCGCCTGCGCCTCCAGCAACGTGGTTGGAGGCCACAGCCTGAGTTGATATTCGACGAGCGCGCCGCCAATAGAAGTGGCGCCCGAAATCCGTCCGCGTGCATAGCAAAATAGAATCTGCCTGGCGCAGGCAATCCGCAAACAACGACTGATTGCCAACTGCAAAGAGAACGGTACAAGCAACTCTGCGGCCCTCGCGGGATCGTCTATCCAAAGTAAAAATCTACCACCGGTGTGCTCCAAGCTGCGTATTTGCTGGCGCAAATGCAACCCAACTGGCATTTGCGCCGTTCGATGCCGACTTCGATCTTGCCATGCGCGGCTGCCTCCTTAAGCCGCGCCTCCGCGTGGGCATAGGCGTTCACACCTGAATGCAGCTGTCTTCGTGGGTCATCCAGAATGATTCGCGCCCGCCTGTTCGGGAAATCGAGCCTTCCCGTGGGGGTTTGAATCGCGGGCATCTTATGGAGATCGTCGGGACTGAGATTTTGCGCCACTTCTTCTGGGTTCTGAAACCATCGTGCACTCTCGGGCTCGGTGTCATACCAGTAGGCCGGACTTCTTTTGGTCACGCGGACTTCGGCTCCTGGAGGCAATCGAAGAAGGACATCCAGGTCCAAAATAAATAAAACAGGTCCGAATAAGTTTGGGGCTTTGGTTCGCCCTTGCCGCTCGTGGATGTCAACATGGGGAACAAAGATCATTCGCCAAGTGCCATATTTCTTGTCGAGTTCGTCACTAGGCTGCGCGGACTGTTGCAGCTTGTGCTCTTCGGCAAATCCCCGAGATAGTATCCCGCCCTGCTGCAGATAAGTACAACTGGTGATCACCGAATTTGCGTGGTGAAGATGCGTCACTCCGATATTTTTCAATACGTCGTAGATGTCCTTTCCTTGCAACAAGAACCCCCTTTTTCACGCCTGCTGCCAAAACTTGACCAAAAACTGCTGCAGCTAATGTTACAACGTGGGGGGAGCATTCGACGTCTTCATAATGACGGGCGCCAGCTGGAACTGCCGATGATCGGCTTGGAAAGCCAACGTCGGAACTGGACAAATCGCTCGTAAGAAGCACGTCTTCTATTGAGAATGTTGAATTGATCAGTCCTCGTATCGCCGCCAGGAAAACTTGTGAGGAGCATCGGCTATTCTCTTCTCTGGTTCTCTGGCGCGAATCTACTTCGAGAAAGGGGCGCTGGGTAAGAGCGGCCGACGAACCCAATGTCCACTTCCGGTTTGTCGACGACTCACCCAGAAACCTTGCTTCGCTTCCCACAAGCGGGAGTGTCAGGACTGATCCGGCGTTCAACTTCAGAATTGCCCGTCACTCGGGCCAAGACAACCGGGACGCGTGCTCACACAGCCTGGTGATGGTCATCACTGCTGCAACCCGTACTCCGCAGTAGACGATGTCCGCGAATTTTTCCCAAAGGTATTGTCATGCCATCTCGAAGCTGGCATTTCGCAGCGCTTAACGAAAACAGTGACCCTGGAACACAGACAGCAGTTTAGAAAAAGATTTACGGCACACTTTACGGCACACCGTAAAAACATCAACTTGATAAGTTATTGAAAAGTATGGTGAGCGCGGAAGGAATCGAACCTTCAACCTGCTGATTAAGAGTCAGACGCTTTGCATCCCTGCATCTTCAACAGAAAACAATCAACTTATTTCCACTATTGCGCGCACAGAGGAAAGTCCGTAAACGTATGAAAACGTTGGAAACGAATAGCGACGTACAGCCCCATTTACAGCCACACCCACGTTGCTCAGATCATGTACCTTTCTGGGACCTTGATAACTAGCCTCAGCCAGCTAAATTCATTTGCCATACGATGCGTGGCCGACCTGGGTGCACCCAGGAATTCCCCGATATGCTGATCCAAAGTCAGTAATAGAAGAACCGGTTTATCCTGGGCTTTATAGATATATGTTGATGACTTGCCTTCAACTCAGCCCGCACGGGAGCGTTTTACGAAAGCATTAAAAAGGCTCTCTTTGGAGCGGCGGTTCTTGCTTGCATTCGATCCCGCCTTCACTATGGCGGTCCAGTGTGGCGCCTCCAATTCTTTGAGTTAATGCGACCCTTTCTAGACAGATGACAGTCCATAGAACTCGGACAGAACATTCCTAACTTTCTGGGCCTTGAATATCTGTTCGCAAGGCGCCAATGACACCAAGTCATGCCGGTTTATTCTCAAGTGAATCTTTGAATTGTGGGGCCCGAGCGGCTTAAAAGATGGATACAACTTTCCGCTTTCAAGTACTTGAAGACTTTCGCTGATTGCCTCAGCGTATATAGTTTTGATGGGCTGGGATTCTAGCCTAATCTTTCACTGCAAACAAGTAATTTGTTGCAAGTTGGTCGCGTTGCCCATTCCTATTTCGGAACTAAGCTCCAAAACTGCAACGATTGTACACCGAGGGTGCCTCCTTTGATGTTTGAACAATAATTGCTATCTCAGTTCTCCCTGACGTTCTGCAAACGCGCAGCCGTTCTCGATACTGCCTCTCTCATACCCCTGTTTAGCAACATTCCAAGGCAGCGGATATCGCCGCTGAAACAGATTTGACTTCTAAACTCCGCCTATAGGAAGGGCTGGCGCTACACTACCTTCTTGAGCCTTTCTTCGGCGGCGACCCAGCACTTCCTTCGCAGCCCGAACCCCACATCCACCTCCTGGTCAGACTAGCAAAAGCACCCTCTCGGTAGAGCGTTCGGCTGACGTTTGAGCAGGACTTAGTACGCTCTCAGATCGTCTTCTAAGCATCTTTATCGCGAGTCCAGTCTCGTTCTCGGTCTTGATTTTCCTAACCTTATGGGTAAGTCTGAGAATGGTACGCCGGAATCATGCATAGGACTGATAAGTACCCGACATGGCGGGCAGGCCAGCAAAGCTGGCCGCCACTTTTGCCTTCATCCTGCCTGCTTCGCCTTCGCAATCGTGAGTCTGTAAGTCACTGTCTGACATGATCGCGCTCACAATTCGAGCAGTAAATATTGTGCAGCTGTGCGTTCGTCCACGCTCCGACCGTGGCCTTGCCATGTTCTAGGTGGTTTTTCAGGAGAATGTGAACTGTATCGATTTCTCTTCTGATGGCAGAACATGTCGGAATGCTCGATACAGGAGAAGGTCATAAGTCACCTTAGCCGCTGCCAATCAGCAGCGTGCCTATCATATCTTTCAATCACGTACGAGAAGCCCCTCAAGAAGCGCGGGGAGCGATGACCCTGTAGGGGGCACCAAAACATCTCTCCCCTCATGGTTCTAAATTCATACTGAATTCCCGCAACATAGCGCTTCCAGCCGGTCATGCCTAGTTAATGAATTGCCACAGGAAGGGAGCGTTCGGCGGCTCCCAGCCGGTTTCGGATTGGTGCGCTTGAATCACCTGGTAAGAATGTCCCTGATAGCTTGCAATATCGCCCACATGATAGAGGACCTGCACAGCCCAGAAGCCATTCGTATCTGCCTCTACCCGCGCCCATAAGGCGTACACATTGGGTGGCTCCCATCCTGTTTGAGAAGTGTGCGCCTGGCGAGCAATATATAGAAGACCGTTGTAGACAGCTTCATTGCCTGTCTGGTAAGAAACCCCTGACTGCCACAGTGCTTCCGTAGCAACGGCTACGCTTGCGGAAGCGGGGTTGTAAAAAGCATCTCCAGCGAATAACAGCGCGAGGACTGCGGAACCTGCGGATTGGATTACGGGCGAAATGATACAGCTGGCTACACCGGAAGTGTTGGTCGTGCCGATGCAAGACTGCGCCGCCGGACCGCTACCCAGCATGAACCTTACCGGCCGGCCCACGACAGGTGCGGCATTGCCATCTTGCAGCACAGCCGAAACCTGCAAGGATGCGCCGATTGCGGTCGAAACAGGACCTGTGTACGTTAGCGTGGATGTCTGCGGCGCAACCACCAAAGTTGCATTTGCACTGCTTGCGAGGTACTGCTCTGTTCCGGCGAAGCTGACTGTGATCGGATAGGAGCCTGGAGGTAGCGTCACCCTGAAATTGCAGGAAGCCTGGCCCGCAAAATCAGTCACACCGGTGCAGCTGAAATCTCCAAGGTCAAAACCCACTTGCATTCCGTGAATCGGCATACCGTTGAAACTGTTGAGCAGACCGGCTGCCGCAGCGATTGGATTGCCATAGCGCAGCACAATCGGCGTAAAGCTGACAAGTGTCTTTGGCCTGGGGCACGTCGGCGACCGGAAGGAGGCGATATGTGTTCCCCAAACGGCAAAGATAGGAGGCGGCAGTTTGGGGACAGGGAGGGGGCTGTTCGTCGGCTGGTATCCATTGACGTACCACAGCGTGCAATCATCGCTGGGATCGACGGTAAGCTGGCTGTAATCGCCCCAGAAGCCATATCCGCTTTGCACTCCATTGCCTTTGACAATCATCGTATCGAGCGAGAGCTGGCCAGGACTAGAGGGATCGCTTCCGCTCCTTCCAGCGAAGGCAATTGAGGGAAACAGCGTCTCCGAAGAGATGTTGTATCCCATGGCAATGTCATCTAATTGATCCGCCGCGATGCTCGCAACCCAGCGGCTGCTCGTATCGGAGGCCAGGTCACCTTGTTCAAAAATAAACCATGGATAGAAGCCGGTGGCATTGCGCAATTCATACCAGCGCGGTGTTGCTACCTGGACGGCGTTGCCATTCGCGTCCAGTACTGTAGCTTGCACGGCTTGGTTTAGCAGCAGCGACTCAAAGAAGTTGTTGCCAAGATTGCGGTAGGCAAGCCGGTACATCAAAGTTCCCTGTGTCAACGGATCCAGACAACTTGCCGTGCCTGCGGTCGTGCCCGGTTGGTGGACACACGGCGCGGGCGAGTACGAGTTCGGAAAGAGAGAAACGTTCGGATTGCCTTGCGGATCACCCAACGTTGGAATTCCCAGCGGGCTCCAGTCAACGTGAAAATAATAGATCTGAAGCGTATCCTTGCCACCCGTATATCCCTGCTGGGTGGAGCGGGTTCGGATCATGTAATTGGGAGCATTGGCTGGCGGTGGCATCTGTCCATCCCAGTCGGCAGGAAGCATCTGCGCGCACTCATAGTTTCCATTAGCATCTACCGTGTTGAGCAGGGTGAAAACGCTTGTCATTTGAGCAGGTAAGCCAAGTAACATTTGGGACCGTTGAAAAGCCACAGCATACGTCCCTATGTCTTTGGATCGTATGGAAAGCCCTGTGTTTTGCTCAACCCAAGCTGTGCCAATAGGCAGATTGACAAACCCGGAATTACAGTGATGAGGGTCAATGGTCACATTGGGAGCCTGGAGCAACTCGGCCCCAGACTGCGTTGCAGCATAAATACTCCAACTGGTGGCGCCAGGGCACTGCGTGTTATTGGGCGAGTTCACAACCAGCACGTCGGGATCTGCAACTACCAAGCTAGACTCAGGCCCCAGGGGCGATTCCGTGCTTGTGCCTCCCGGAGCCGGGTAGGTGCATGTAGTACGCACAAAATATGTGTTGGTGCCGAGTGTGGGTGCTGGGGTTGCGGGAGCTGCCGTCAGAGTAGGTGCTGGCGGCGATGTGACGCCTGGGCTCGTGGGCGGAAGCGGGCTTCTTCTCCTCGCCGTCATGTAATAGGCATCGGGCCATATGCCAATCTTGGGATAGTCATTGAAGTCGTTCGCGGCATTAATGAGAAAAGCGTAGCGGTAGTAGACGCCTGTCGGGTCGGATGTCTGCGAAATGGCAAAACACTGGTAGTAGTTGAAAAAGCTAGGGCTGGCAGGGTTAAACACGCCTCCGAGCCGGCTCACAACCCACTGGTTGGCGGCGTGGTCATAAAGCACGACCGCATCGGTAACAGCTCCACGACACGGATTGACAGAACCTCGACGACGAAACGGATTGGGAATGCTGAACCCGTTCCAGAAGGTGCTTGTAGGCGCCACATAGACGGGAGAAGACGAAGGCGTCGGGGTGGGGCTACCGACGCCATGAACGGTGCTCAAATCGATTGGATTGCCTTGTTTGTCATAGATCGCAAAGGAATCGTTGACGGTTTGCATGTAATGATTCGGACCTACGGCACCGCTGGCATCCACTGCAAGGTTGCGAGTATCTCCGCTTGTGGCTTGCGCCTGCCCCGCATTGATCCCTTCAAAACTCTCCAACAACCTGAATGGGTTATTCGGAGGCGCAGGAAATGGCAGCGGAGCAAATGGAGCGGTCTGTGTGTTCGCCGTCGCAGCCGCAGTAGTTGAGACCTGTGTCGTGACCTGCTGATTCACCGCCGGCTCGGGTTGCTCGTCATCATCCAATGCGCCCGAGAGACCGCTTGCGTCCGAATTTGTTTGGTTGCCGTTGGGCTGACGCACCATTTGTGCCAGAGGCAGCGATACATCGTTTCCAGCCGCAGGTTGGTTTTGTCCTGCCATTTGTTTATCCACAAATGAAAGCGTGGCCCCGGAGGTCTGTCGGGCCAAAGGAAGATTCATTGCCGCCAATAGCGGTCGTTTTGCGGTCGCGATAGCCGACGCACTAGCGCGGGAGAAGGAAACTCGGTCGCTGCGTCTCGCGCCTTGGTGCGCCGCTTTGATCGCTGACAAAGGTGCGGACAACAAGGGAATAGCCTCCGAAACACAAGCCATGAACAACGCGGCAATAAAGAAGATGTGGAACATCTGCTTGGATTTGTGCGACGACATCAAACTCCCTCCTGAGCGATTATGGGTTCTCCCGTTCCGATACCCGTACTGGCGCGAGCAGGCCAAAACATACGGAAGATTTACGACTAAATTTTTGGACATCAAACTACCGCTTTGAGCGGGACAGAACCTGAGCTATCGACAGAATTATGAAAGCTTGATGAAGAATTCTCTTTTCGGGATTAAGTGCATTCCTCAAAAACCCTTCAAGAAATTCTTTGGATATCCGTGAGATTTCTTCTGTCCAGGTCAGTACTAGTATCGGCAGGCTATTATGCAGTCCCGTATCGTGAGACAAACGATGAGTGTTCTTTGTCGGCGTCGAGGCGGTATTTCCAATCTCACATGGCTGCAACGGCTTGGCCAAGCTGAATTGTTGTCGGCTGGTAAAACAACAACTGCCATAAGGAGATAAGCTATGAATAATTTTGCGAATACATCCCCAGTCCAAAAACAGCTTCGAGCCTTTACCCTTGCTGCTGTTCTTTTTGGATTCTTAGCCGGTTCGGCTCACGCGCAGGTGCAACGTCAATTCGTCACGTTACCCGGGAAGCACCCACAGCGGGTAGAAGTGGTACGCATGTCGGGGCCGCCGCATCACAAAAGAAACATCAGCTTCGGACCGATCGCCTTCGACATCGATCACGGCGGGACTCATGCCCGGACGGCTCCCTCCAACTTCGTCCTTGATGGCAGCCAAGTGGTCGGAGTCTATAACGTGCCGGGCGGCGCGGTGGCTGGCGACTTCGTTTCTGACCAGGGTGGGCCGCGCGTGGTCTCCAACGATCTCCAATTAATTTTCTGGGGAAGCTGGTGGTTAAACGGCAGCAATCCAGGTGCAAGTGACGTTATTAATATGGTGCACCAAACATTGAGCAGCCCTTATCTCTCGGAGCTTTCCCAATATGGATTCCAGAACCTGAATTTGCGGACGCCGATCATTGTCAGCAATCCAGACGCGATTGGCAATCTCAAGTTCAACGATGCTGGCGACCTAATTTGGGACCACCTGATTGACAATGACGTATTTCCCGAACCCGATGATGGGGGGCGGTTCATCTACATGGTATTTCTTCCACCGACGGCTACCCTCGTGGACAGTGCAGGCGGATCAGAACACAGCATCGCTACCGATACCGACCCTTTCACATTCGATCAGGATACGGCATGGGTCGCAGTATCCAGCTATGGTGATCTTCCCTACATGACGGTCGCCTTCACCCATGAACTGGCGGAAACCATTACCGATCCGGACATAGGCACGCCAGCCTGGGTCATGAATCGCACGATCCGCGGGGGCGACGAAATCGGGGACGCGTGTGTCGGGGCCGATTGGTATGAGAACCTCTTCGTGCAAGCTTACTGGTCGCAACATCACGGCGGCTGTGTGATTCCGTTTGGCAATTTTATGCCCCTGGGCACGGCGGGCCAGACGCAGAGCGTGGCGCGAATGCCCGACCGCCTAGATACATTCTGGACCGCCCCAGATGGATCGGTGTGGACCAATTGGTGGTTTGCAGAATTCAATAACGCACGGTGGAATTCACCCATCCAGGTCGCCCCGCCGGGAAGCGCACTGGCTGACACTGTGGCCGCGACGGCAAGAACACCGGTTCATCTAGATGTGTTCTGGGTCCATTCCGATGGATCGGTGTGGAGTAATTGGTGGGACCTTAATGTCAACAACGGGCAATGGAATGCGCCCTTTCAACTCGCCCCGCCGGGAAGCGCAACGTCATCCAAGATCGCAGCAGTCAGCAGGACCCCCGACCACCTGGACGTCTTCTGGATCGGCCAGGATGGCTCGGTGCAGAGCAACTGGTGGGACGCCAATATCAACAGCGCGCGATGGAATACGCCTTTCAATGTCGCTTCTGCTGGCAGCGCGAAGGCTGGCATGGTCGCCGCAGTCAGCAGGATGCCCGATCATCTGGATGTCTTCTGGATCGGCAGAGACAAATCGGTCAACAGCAACTGGTGGGACCTGAATGTCAATAACGCACATTGGAATACGCCGTTCCAGGTCTCAGGACCTGGCAGCGCCAGATTTGGACAAATCACGGCGGTGGCCAGAACCCCGAACCACCTCGATGTTTTCTGGATTACTCGTCGCGGAGCCGTAGCGACCAACTGGTGGGACGCTGATTTCAACAATGCTCACTGGAACACGCCGTTCCAGATCGCCGGCAACGGCAGCGCACTCGGCGGCATCACGGCAGTCTCGCGCAGGCAGGACCATTCCGACGTTTTCTGGGTGGCGCCCGATGGCTCGGTCGGCAGTAACTGGTGGGATGCCAATGTCAACAGCGCCCGCTGGAATACGCCGTTCTCAATCGCCCCGGCGGGAAGCGCGGTTCCAAGCGTGCTGTCGGCAGTCGGTCGGTTGCCCGAACATCTTGATGTCTTTTGGGTAGAACCGAATGGTGCGATCGGCAGCAATTGGTGGGACGCCAACGTCAACAATGGCAATTGGAACACGCCATTCGATGTCGCCGGAGCCGGCAGCGCCTCATCTTTCTAGGAAGTCAGAAGTGTGAAGTAAGGAATCGGAAGTCGGGGTAGGAAGCGAAGCGCAGGCTTCCAGGGCCTCTGGGGTGCGACATTGAAGCCAGCAGTCCATAATCGCCTCCATGTAAGGAGCGCCATCTGCATTGGACGTGAAGTTGGCGAGTCCATGTGTGTTCAGGATGAGGTTTCTGACCGATACTCGCCGGCATTCCAGCATGCAGCCACTTCGGTATCTATTCATCACCGTTTCGAGTCGACTCGCCATCTACGTCGATGGCCATGACCTCGATTCGCGACCTAAGCTCGGGACGCACCAGCTCAAGTTCACGCATGTGTCCGCATGCGATTGACAGCACGCGGGGCCCTTGTACACCGGATGGCCGCAGCCTCGATCTCTTGAGCAGCACGCGCACACCGCCAGCGCACCACGTTCGGGATTTAATTGTTCGAAGGCAGAAACCAGATCGCGCCTTCTGGGTCGTGTGCGTATACAAAGTCGAACATGACGGGCGTCGCCGGCCTATTCCCCGGCGTTTGACGAAAGCCCGTTGGTCGAAAATGGTCCCCAAATTAGTACTGGTTCTTGCTCGCCCAACCGCACGCTCCGCCGCGTGAATTGTTGAAAAAAATTTGTGAAACGCCGTGTTTGTTTGCCGCGTTGCGAACGGTTGAAACAATTAGCTGCTCTCGGAATGTTTTGGCTTCGGGGCGAACCAATCTATTGGCGTTTCGATTGAGAGCTACAGTACCGTGACATGCGATAATGTTGCCCAGTCACGCCCAAGACCGGGAGCCTCCCCGGTCTCATTTAACTATTTGTCTTGGAGATGATCGATGAAGCTCCGCAATCGGATCCTTGAAACGGGAGCCTTGCTATTGTTGTCGCTCTCGGTGACGGCTCCAATCTTCGGCCAAATTCCGGCGACTGCAGAGCAGGCGGCGCAGACCACCGCAGACGACCCGTCCGGGATCGTGGTCGAAAAGGTCGCAAAGGATTCTGCGGCAGAAAACGCAGGCCTCGAAGAAGGAGACCAGCTGCTGCGATGGTCTCGCGGAGAGAGTCAAGGCGAACTTCAATCCCCGTTTGATGTCTCCCTGGCGGAAATCGAACAGGCGCCGCGTGGGCAGGTTACCATCCAAGGACTAAGAGGAGTGGACAAGCGAACCTGGATACTGGGTCCGAGCGATTGGGGTCTCAAGACATGTCCCAGTTTTTCCCGGAGACTTCTTTTGCTTTATCACCAGGGTCAAGAACTTGCCCAGGCAGGCAAATTAGCCGAAGCAGTTGAGAGCTGGCGGGCGGCGAGCAGCCAGCTCGATCACTCCACACCTTCATGGCAGCGCCTGTGGCTGCTTTCACACGTTGGCGATGCCTTTGTAGAAGCACGGCAGTGGAAAGAGGCTGACACGGCCTATGAAGATGTGATTGCACAAAGCGAACAAGCCGGGACGCAGATCAAGGGGGAATTGTTGCGGCTCCGCGCACGGACCTTCCACCTGCGCGGTGATTGGGTCAACGCAGAGAAATACTACCGTGAAGCCCTGGTTGAAAATCAAAAGGTAAGCTCTCAAAGCCTGAACGTGGCCGCCCTCCTGGACCAGATTGGTTATTCTTTTCTGCGGCGTGGCGAGTTTGTCGAAGCAGAGAAATATTATTTGGACGCGCTGGCCATCCAGCAAAGGTTGGCCCCGGAAAGTTTGGCTGTCGCTGGCACTCTTAATGGTCTCGGCTGCCTCTCTCGAGATCGCGGGAATTTAGCTAAAGCTGAAGAATATCTCGATCAAGCCTTGGCAATCTCAAAACAGCTGGCGCCCAACAGTAGGACTGCTGCACAAACCTTCAGCTATCTGGGGACGCTGGCCAGACGCCAGGGAGATCTGGCGAAAGCTGAGGAATACTTTCGCCGCGCCTTGGCGATCGCCGAAAAAACTTCACCGGTTAGCCCTGACACTGCCGGCGCCTTGATGAATCTCGGTACAGTAGCTTCTAGTCGCGGCGATTCCGTTCAGGCAGAGCAGTATTACAAGCGCGCGTTGGAGATTCAAGAAAAATTGGCACCCGAAAACCTCGAGATAGCGGGCACTCTCAACAATTTGGGCATTGAATTCGCCACTCGTGGTGATCTTGTGCAAGCCAATGAGTATTTCAGCCGAGCCTTGGCGATTCAGGAAAAATTGGCCCCCAACAAGATCGAGTGTGCCCACAGCTTCGAGAACGTGGGCAACATTGCATACGAACGCGGTGATCTGACAAAGGCGGAAGAGTATTACAACAAAAGCCGTGCGATTAAAGAGAAGGTCGCTCCCGGCAGTCTTGATATGTCTGCCAATCTGGGTAATTTGGGAATCGTGGCTCGAGATCGCGGGGATTTTCGAAAGGCGGAGGAGTATTTTGAGCAAGCCTTGAAGATTAGCGAGAAGTTTCCCGGCAGCCCGGATATGGCCGAGAATCTTACCAACCTGGGCGATACCAAACACGCCAATCCAGCAGAAGCTGAGAGCTACTACAGCCGGGCACTGGCGATCTGGAGAAAGCTGGCTCCGGGCGGTCCGGGTGAAGCCAAAAGCCACATGAAACTCGCAGATGTCGCTCGAGATCGTGGTGACCTGACAAGAGCGGAAGAGTATTACGAGCAGGCGCGGCGCATTTTTGAGAAAGTGGCTCCCGGCACCAACGCATACGCCGAAGTTCTGGCGGATCTGGCCAGTATCATGGTACGCAAAGGGCAACTGGATGCAGCCGCCCTGCTCTTCGATCAGGCACTGGCCGCGCTGGAGAGCCAAAGCACTCACCTTGGTGGATCGGAAGATGCCCGCTCCAATTTCCGGGCCAGATACCTGAGCTATTACCAGGATTACATTGATCTATTGATTCGACAGAAGCAGCCAGAGCTCGCTTTCCATGTGCTGGAACGTTCACGGGCGCAGTCTTTGCTTGAGATGCTGGCAGAGTCGCGCATTGATGTCCGCAAAGGAGTAGACGCAGCTTTGTTGGGGCGAGAACGATCGCTGGTCTCCGACATCAGGGCCAAATCAGATCGTCATATCCGATTGTTGAGCGGTAGGCACACAGATGAGCAAGCGGCGGCCGTGGAGCAGGAAATCGAAAAATTGCTGGCCCAGCGTAAAGATATCGAAGAGCAAATTCGGGTAAGCGGTCCCGGATATGCTGCATTAACTCGGCCGCTGCCGTTAAGCGCCAAAGAAGTTCAGCAACAATTGCTAGATGACGACACGCTGCTGCTGGCTTACTCTCTGGGAGAGGAGCGCAGTTACGTTTTTGCCGTTACGCGAAGTTCGCTGACCGCCTACGAACTGCCAAAGCGCGCGGAAATCGAGAGAGTCGCTCGCCACGTTCGCGAGCTATTAGTCGCAAACCGTTTGGCCAATGGCGAAATTGGCGTCTTGAGGCAAGCACGCCTCGATAAGAGCATGTCCGAATACGGCAAAGCGGCCGCCTCGCTCAGCCAGATGGTGCTGGGCCCTGTGGCCGCCGAGCTCCAGCAGAAACGGTTGCTCATCGTAGGTGACGGGGCACTGCAATATATCTCGTTTGCGGCGCTGCCCGCTCCCACTCCATTCTCTCCGTCTGCTGCCACTTCGGGAATGATCACGTCTGGCGTGATCTCCTCAGACCATGTGCCCCTGGTAGTCGAGCACGAAATCGTGAATTTGCCGTCAGCTTCCGTATTAGCGGCACTAAGACAAGAGACGATGGGGCGTAAACCCGCGCCCAAGGCAGTGGCGGTGCTGGCCGATCCCGTATTTGCCAAAGATGATGTGAGAGTGCATTCGGGAACCAAGGGCGGGAAACCAGATGGCGAGATCCAGCGTGGCGTCGAACTGGATGACCAAAGAGATGGTGAAAGCGAATTCTCGGCGTCAGCAGCCGAACATCTTACTCGCTCGGTGACCGACGTCGGTTTCGGCATCCAACGCACAGCAGGGCTGTATCTGCCTCGTCTTCCGTTTTCGCGGCGTGAGGCCATGGCCATCCTGTCGGTCACGCCGCCAGGAGAGGGAATGCAAGCCTTGGATTTTCAGGCGAGCCGCGGGACGGCCACCGATCCCAGCCTGGGGCAGTATCGCATTGTGCACTTTGCCACACATGGACTATTAGACAATGAACACCCTGAGCTGTCGGGGCTGGTGCTTTCGCTGGTAGATCCACAGGGAAAGCCGAAGAACGGTTTTTTGGAGCTCGAAGATGTTTACAATCTGAATTTATCAGCCGATCTGGTCGTGCTTAGCGCCTGCGAAACCGGGCTGGGAAAAGAGGTCCGGGGAGAGGGATTAGTGGGCCTGACAAGAGGTTTCATGTATGCCGGCGCGCCCCGGGTGGTAGCCAGTCTGTGGAGCGTTGATGATATTGCCACCGAGGAGCTGATGACGGGCTTCTACAAAGCCATGGAGCAACAGAAGATGGCGCCGGCAGCAGCTTTGCGACAGGCTCAGGTTGCGATGTGGAAGGAAGGGCGCTGGCGAGATCCTTATTATTGGGCTGGGTTTGTGCTGGAGGGCGAATGGAAGTAAGGCCTGCCCGCATCGAAATGAAAGAGACAGATCGTAAAGGAACGGCTAAGCGCAAGCGCGAGATGCAGGGAGAAGACCTTCGGCGCCTGCTTCACCGTCTCGATCCGAATCCGGCGCGCGCGGCAGAAGCCTATGAAAAGCTGCGGCAGGAGCTGGTGAGGTTCTTCTACAGACACCAGCATTCCACCGCCGAAGAGCTTGCCGATGCGGCGCTAGATGAAGTGGCCAAAAAGCCCGATTCCTACGAGATCAAAAACGTGGCGGAGTTTGCCGTTGGGGTGGCACGCTTTGTCCGCATGGAGAGTTTGCGCAAATCCTCCAGAACCCTGCCGATGCCGGCCGGTGAAGACTTCCCCGCCACGGATAAAGATCCGGAACATACCATCCTTCAGGGGATCGACCGGGAGCAGAAGGAGAAGTGTTTTCTACAGTGCATCGAGAGCTTCAAACCTGAGGAGCGCTGGCTGATTCTGGAGTATTATCCGGCAGAGAACCGTGATCTTGAGGGACGCCGGCAAAAGCTGGCCGCCATGCTCGGTATAGACACGAATGCTCTGACGAGCCGCATGAACCGGCTTCGGGCCAAGTTAGTGAAATGCTGCACCACTTGCTACGGGCGCGACCTCAAAAACTGCTGACCAGCACGATGATGATGCAATGCAAAAAGACAAGATTAAAAAAGCGTTAAGAGAAAACGTGACGTTTGCCGCTGGTTCGTCAGTATTAGTAGCAAGAAAAAGGACCACGCTTGGCGCCAGAGAAAAAATCATAAACTTGGGTGCGGAGATTTACGACCGGGGGAGCAGGCTTGGGCTTGGAAGGTAAAGACGTACTGGTACGCTACTTGCTGGGTGATCTTTTCCCGTCAGACCGAGAACGCCTGGAAAAGCAGCTGTCGGTCGACGATCAGGCGCGCGAAGCGTTGGCCGAGGCGGAAAACGATCTGATTGATTCCTACACA
>Ga0070741_10002022_pt1 | contig 56870 bp, 56 predicted proteins | sample Coa_R1_4_FD_66440 | JGI IMG/M metagenome (GOLD analysis project Ga0070741, IMG submission 66440) | Surface soil microbial communities from Centralia Pennsylvania, which are recovering from an underground coalmine fire - Coalmine... | ecosystem: Environmental > Terrestrial > Soil > Unclassified ... | reverse complement strand
TTCCAGGGAAATCGCCAAAGCCAGAATTTCGCGCTCAGACAGATCCTCGAATTTCTTCATGCGCGATAGTGTAGCCGATGGGAAAGCGAAAAAGCTTTGGGCGGACTCTAGGTCCGCCCAAGTTATGAGAACTCGAAGGCCATACCGGAATTACTCTTAGTAGGCCCACCACGGCGGCGTTGGGAGGTTACTAGGCACGCTGGTTGCGTCAATGGTCGAGTAAACATTCCTGCCATAGAAGAATGGCAATCCCCAGTCAAAACCTACTCCCGTAGGGTTGGTGCCCCCAAGCATGCTGAATGCCGCGTCGCCCGAGGTATCCGCATCGGTGAAGAGGTCTTCCGCATTGAAGACACTGAAGTTGGTCACTTCCGTCGCACCCGTGCCGTTGGGATCTTCATTAGTCGCGGAGAGATTCTGTAGCGAGGTCGGGCAGTAGAACGTGGAAAGATCGCCAACGGGAGTATTCTGGGGACAAATCGGCAAGAAGTTGTTCACGTCTGGGAAGAACAAGCCATTGGATCCGCTGTCAATGAAGCTACCTTGATTTGCTGGATCTAAACAGTTCCCAGGATCAACGATTTGGAAGGTTTGTCCATCGAAGGCGGTCGTGAAGGTATTGCACAAGGTTGTGAAAACGGTCGCGGTGGCCGCCACCTGATTGTTAGATTCTGTGCCAACGCCGAAAATCACTGAGCCCGTAACCGTCGGGGCGCTCCCGGAGACCGAGGGGAGTTCAACGATCACTCCGTCATTGTCGGTGGAGAAGGCTGCGACGGGGTTTGTCACCTGATTTGCGACGCTCACGTACTGCGCCGTGCAAGTAGCACCAGAACATCCGTAGTACGCAGGCACAGGGATGGCGACGCCGGAACCAGGATCGCAAGCACTGCCACCTTCGAAGAAGCAATCCGTTGGTTCCAGGCCGATGCCGAGAATGCCGTTGGCCTGCAGCGAAGCTTGAGTATTTTCGTCCCCGGCGGTGTTTCCGTTCAAGCAGCTAGCTGGGATTGCAGGATTCGAGGTATTACTGCTGATGACCTGAATAGGCAGGCTGGAGGCCACCTCCCCACCTAACGTGACATCCGCCTGTTGAACTGGACCCCAGAGGAATGACAAATCCGCAAAGGCCACACAGTCATACGCCGTCGAACCGTCCGCGGCGGTCAGAGTTGGCAGATTGAGCGAGGCGACTTCCGAGTCCAACACTCGCAAGCCATACGATCCCGTGTCCACAAGTAAATGATCAACGGTTACGCAATTTGAGGTGCTACCCGGCACACAAATTGTTGCGCTGGCAAAAAGACCGTTCGGATAGAGCGCACCACCGGCCTGGTTAGCCGTCGGACCACCATCGACCACTACGCTCAGGACATTGGAACCCGCACCGGGCACACCCTTCGGCGTCGATCCGCCACCGCTACCGCCGCAGCCTACGGCTAATGACAGGCTTCCGAGCACAAATAATGCAAAGAGCTTGCGCACAAAATCCTCCCGTGATTACTACTTGATGTCTTCGACCTTAACCGTTGACGGCAGCATCTCTGGCACGTAAGCGCGCCCGAAGTAGGCTCGCATGTGGCCGCCGGACTGTACGACGAGCCCAGGCTGCTGGATGTTCAGCATGTGGTGCCCATACACTCTTTTTTGCGCCTGCACAGCCGTAGAAAATTGTTGGAAGTAGGCGCCTAGTATCTGCTCCATTTCCGGCAGAAAAGGCCCTCGCCAAGTTACCGCGAAAACCCGGCCTTGTGATGAAACATATTCGCTGACTAAAGTGCCGCTGGGCGACTTGATTTCGTGCACGGTATAGGTTTCGTTCTGCTTGATGTTGAGAGTGGCCTTCATGTGCTCGCGATCGGCCTGCACCGAGGTCACATCCCCTCCCAATGCAGCCATAGCCTGCACCGATACCGCGATAATGGCAAGTGCCGCGATCAACATGCGCGGAGTCACTGGACGTACCGTACGTTCCCGAAGTGTTTTCATTAGACATTCACCTGTTCGTACACAAACCTGGGAGTCCTTGCCCATTGCTAACACGGAAACTCTATTTTAGTTGCTAATTAGACGTAGGATTGATGGAGAAGGAGTGGGGTTGCTTTCATTGGTACTATGAACTTCTGACAGTAATCGATGCGACACAATCACCAGGCTCGAAACCGACACTAGAGAAGCTACTTAGCGCTGCCCACCAGCTTTTCCACATCGGCTAATTCCTTGGGCACCGCCCCAGACAATATCTCCGGTCCACTGTCAGTGACTAGCACCGTGTCTTCCACCCGGAAATGCATATGTTTGTCAGGAAATTCCACGATGGGCTCAACCGTGACTACCTGGCCCGCGTTGATCGGCCCCTTGGGTAATAGCACGTCGTGCGTGGCCAATCCGACAAAATGACCTGGAAATCCAAGCCACTGCTTTCCTTCTCCATTTTTCTCGAAGATGGCCTTTCCCGCATCGGATGCCTGCTCGTAAGTATTGCCGGGCTTGAGCATGGCGATCACCGCCTTCTGGCACTCCAGATCGACGGCATACCACTTCGCCTGCTCGGGCGTGAATTTGCCACCGATGTTGAAAGTCCGAGTTATGTCCATGGCCATGTGGTCGAGATCGGCTGCAAAATCGAAGACAACTAATTCATTAGGTTGAATCTGCCGCCGGTCGTTGAAATAGTGCCACGTGTTTATGTTTTCGCCGGAGCTGACGATCGCCGGGTAAGCCCAACCTGTGGCTCCGCCATTGCGAAACACATAATCGGCGCGAGCCTCGATCTGGTACTCAAACATCGGCGCGTGCGCATGGGTTATGCCGTCCTTTATCCCTTCGGCGCTGAGATTGCCATTGCGTCGCAACACCGCGATTTCCTGAGGCGTTTTGATGTTGCGCAACCCGTCGATAAAGGGAGTGGCATCCTTCTGGTGGGCCGCTGGATATCGCTCGGCCAGCTTCTTGATCGCTGCCCGATCCCCCGGCAGTGGATTGCCATAAGAAGCTTGATAATCGGTGGCATAGTCGCGGCCTACCTCAAAGCGCGCCCCATCCGCTTTGTCCGGATACGTTAGACGAAGCCAGAGGTCCGTATCTTTGCCGAGCATGAATGCCAGGATGTCATCCAGGCTGGTCACAGGCATGACAGCTTTATAGCCAAGCTTTTCCTGTTGCTCCGGCGACATCGACAAAAGATTTGCGCCGTAGACACGCTTCACTCGCTCATTTTGCGCTGGTTCGAAAATGATGGTTTTATTCGCAGCAACATCCATGACCAGGACGGCGCCGGGATCCGAGAGGCCGGTGAAATAGAAAAAGTCATTGTCCTCGCGATAGTGATTCGACTCGGGCAGGACCATCCGCGCAAATAAAACAAAATAACCAGTCTTAAGTTGCTTCGCTAGTTCATCTCTACGACGCGCGAACTCCTGCGGCCCACCAAGATCGTTGACTGCGACCGGATCAGTGTATTGCGCGAAAACCGGCGTCACCACGATCAGGGCGACAACCGCCACCAGCAGACGAACGAGGCGAGCTTTCACGAGTTCCTCCGAGCGCCGCGAGTTTAGCGCTTCCGCCTGCTGGTTGGCAATAACGGAGGATCAGTGCTCACAATGGGGAGAGTTCATCTTCGCGTTCTTCCTCGTGCTCACGAGCGAACCTCCTCTCAAGATATCTTCGCGCGAGGTCGCGGCCACCGAGCCCAAAAGCTAACGCTAGTCCGAACAGCAGCGATCCGAAAATGAGGCCGAAGGCGACCAGAACCGTACGCTCCGCCAGGCCCAAAACTTCGAACGTCATCGAGATGGTCAGAATCGTGATGAGCGTCCGCACGATGGCACTGATTAGCCGAGGCGAAGGGGACCCAGAGTTGACGGCAGCCAGCAATGTGGCGCGCGAAAAGAAACTCGCCGCGAGTAAACCAAAAAATAGCAAAAGGAATGCCACCACCATCCGCGGCAAATATCCGAAGAAGTTTGAAATGTGTGGCTGAAGGCCGACGATGCCAAGCACACTGACACCGACCATAATGAAGCCGATCCACGCCACCCAGAAAACGAATCGGCTCAGCAACTCTGTAGAAGATGGCAGTGCCGCTCGGCGCAGCAGTTGCGTTGCTCCGGCGTCTTCGGACAGCCGGTCAAATTTCGCGAGCCGCAGAATGCTGCGAACCAGCACTTTCAAAAGCCAAGCAATGGCCCAACCGACGATCACAACAATGATCGTGACCATCAACCGGGGCAGAAACTGCGCCACATTTCGCACAATCTCTTGCGTAGCTTGGCTTAATTCCCAAACAAACTTTTCCCACATAGGACCTCACTTCCTGCCGTTCCATAACTCCGTCAGGTACGGCTTGCACCGCTCGAACGTAAGGCACAGGCTCTCGATATGCTGGTCCACTTCCAGCGATGCAGCATCGCGGTTTTCCCCAACAAACGTGTGTATTTTCCCCCGATACAATGGCGCTAAAGCCTGGATAATGTGATCACGACTTATGACGCTGTGGTGATAAGCTGCGGCAAACTCGTAGACCGTCCTGACCCATAGCTCATCAGAGAAACAGAATTCTGCCTCCCCCACGGACGCACTGCGTTGCAGGCTCGCCAACGTCGACGGCGATAGGATCGACTTCAGAACCGGCTCCAGTTCACGCACGCCATCCGCAAATAGCTGGAAAAGGCGCTTGCGATTAATGCGCCGCGGCTCGAACGTGATCTCGGCTTCGCCTCCGATGTTCGCAATCGACGAACAATCCACTGGAACTGCGTGGACAGGCGGATTGCGTTCAAAAATCCAAAACAGCGGTCCGACAGTTTCTCGCATGGCGAGAACCAGATCGGACGGCGTGTGATCCATGCTGGCCTTTGTGCCCAGAAACGTTTGTGCGAGATGAAAATCATCATTGATGGCAGCAATCGTCAGAAACAGCTCAGTGCCAGCAAAACCTTGATCTTCCGACCAGATCTCCCGGCTGAAAAAATGGCTCCCCAGTCTCCCGGAGAAAGCGAACTCGGACGCGTAGGGTTCCCTTACACATTTGCTGTACAGCGCCCGGACCATCGGGTACACGACGTTCCGAACCAGAAGGCCATCAAACTTGTGTCGCCGATAAACCGGCGTGATCAGGTCAAGGTTGTCGCTGGAAATAGGACGCAGGAGCTTGGGAATCCACTCCGGCTCGACGGCAGAATCGGCGGCGATCACCGCGCATGCAGTGGGATGCAACAACTCGGCCGCCGCGAGCAGGGTATACAGAGCTTTGCCGCTTCGGGCTTCTCCGTCGTACCTGGTGCTTATGGAATGTAGGGTGCGAAGTGCCTGTAGATTGGACGCGTGCTGCAGGTCGCTAATTGATGCGGCGCGCACCAACGCTTGTGTTTCGTCGCGCGAACCGCCATCCGGATTGATGATTACCGCACGTTGACGCGGGAAATACTTCAAGAGGCCGGCACGAACCGCCTGCACTACTTGACCCACGGTTGCGGCAGAGTTGTACGTCGGCACCCCGATCAGGATGTCTACCTCGCCAACGTTCATCAACTCGCGAAGAAAATCATCCGAAAGAATGCTTCCTTCGGCCACAACCGCACCATCCCTTCAAATGCAGAAGTCAGAATTAGAATGCAGAAGTGAGAAGTGAGAAGTCAGAAGTGAAAACCAGCACCCTGAATTGCTTCTGCATTCTCGTCCTTCCGCATTCTGATTTCTAGCTTCTTACTTCTGGCTTTCACTACTTCGCCTTCTTAGATCTTCCTTAGCCGGAACCAGTAAAACTGGTATGGGCCTAGCGTAAGGAGATAGGGCAGTTCGCCCACTCTCGGGAAAATATTGCGACCGAACATCTCGATCAGAATGTTCCCTTGATAACGCTTCAAGTCCAATTCCACGGCCTGCGCTGCGCTGGAAAGATTGTTGACAACCAGGATCGTCTCTTTTTCCCAACGCCGAATGTAAGCCAAAACTCTGTGGTTCGCGGGATAGAGAAACTCAATCGCCCCTCGGCCGAAAACAGGAGTCGATTTGCGCACCGATACGATGCGTTTCATCCAGGACAGGAGCGAATGTGAAAAGCGTTTTTGCGATTCCACATTCACGGCGAAATAGCCATAGACCGGATTCAACATCAGCGGCGAGTACAGAGTTTCGGGATCCGCCGACGAGAACCCGCCATTCCACCCGCCATTCCACTGCATTGGGGTACGCACCCCATTGCGATCACCCAAATTGACGTTGTCGCCCATGCCAATCTCGTCGCCGTAATAGATGATCGGTGTACCAGGCAGGGACATCAGCATGCCGGTCATCAACTCGATGCGGCGTCGGTCGTTGTCGAGCAGAGGGGCCAAGCGCCGGCGTATTCCAAGATTCAAACGCATGCTCTTGTCCCGCGCGTACTCGTCATACATGTAGTCCCGCTCCATGTCCGTGACCATTTCCAGCGTCAACTCGTCATGGTTACGCAGGAAGAGAAACCACTGGCACATTTCCGGGATCTCGGGAGTCTGCTGCAGGATTTCCGTGATGGGCTTGCGGTCCTCTAGTTTGAGGCCCATAAACATTCTCGGCATGAGCGGAAAATGAAAGGCGGCATGGAATTCATCGCCTTGCCCAAAGTAGGGACGTAGATCGGCAGGCCACTGATTGGCCTCCGCCAGAAACATTCGTCCCGGAAACTCCCGGTCCAAGCGGGCCCGAAACTCCTTGATAATGGCGTGCGTTTCCGGAAGGTTTTCACAATTGGTGCCTTCGCGCTCAATCAGATATGGCACCGCGTCTAAACGAAAGCCATCAACCCCCATTTGCAGCCAGAAACGCATGACATCCCACATCTCCTCGAGAACCGCGGGATTGTCATAATTCAGATCGGGCTGATGGCTGAAAAAGCGGTGCCAGTAATACTGCTTGGAAACCGGATCCCATGCCCAGTTAGAAAGCTCTGTATCCAGGAAAATGATCCGGGTGCCGCGATATTTGGTATCAGTATCGCTCCACACGTACCAGTCTCGTCTCGGATTGTCCCGTGAACTGCGTGACTCCTGAAACCAGGGGTGCTGATCGGAAGTATGATTCAGCACCATTTCAATAATGACGCGAATTCCCCGTTCATGGGCCGCCGCTAGGAATGCCTTGAAGTCTTCCAAGCTGCCATAGTTGGGGTGAATGGAGCGGTAGTCAGCGATATCGTAGCCATCATCGCGTAGTGGCGAGGGAAAGAAGGGCATCAGCCAGAGAGTGTTGATCCCCAGGTCCTTGAGATAATCGATTTTTTGCGCGAGCCCTCGGAAATCCCCCATGCCATCACCAGTGCTGTCGTAGAAGGCTTTTACGTGCACCTGGTAAATGACTGCGTCCTTATACCAAAGGCTGTCTTGGGAAAGTGGCAATCCGGTCTCCGAACCGCGCTCCTCTCACCTCGGAAAACAGCGCGAGTGTGGCCGTCCGGGGCTTAGATGCTGAAACAGCTCTGCTCGGGGTTCCACAACAGAAGATCCGCGGGAGTGAGAAGCGGAATGATTCACTTTAGCACAACACAGCATTGCGCTTGATTCGGAAGGACACCAAAACCCCTGATTTAGCCAGCAGGGGCACAAAGGAGCGAAAGTGAGCTTCAAAAATGCTCTGGATGGTTTTGAAAAGCGTCCTAGCGGACTTCCGCGAGCTGCGTACGCAGCTTGTGAGTCGCGCGAAAGAGCGTGTTCTTAATCGTTCCTTCGCTGGTGTTAAGGATACCGGCGACCGTTCGCAGGCGTAGGCCATGATAATGCTTCAATTCGAACACCACGCGCTCCCGCGGAGAGAGTCTTTCCATTGCGCGACGAATGAAAGCCCGCAGTTCCCGGCTCATCATGCTGCGCTCGGGGCTCGTTGTAGCGCGTTGATCCGGCAGCCGGTCCAACACCTGTTCTTCTTCGCCATCCGAGGAAATGGTGGTGGTGACGTCGCGAGCCCGTGATGATTTCTTCCGAAGGTGATCGAGGCAAAGATTCGTAACAATGCGGTAGATCCACGTGTAAAACGAGCACTCGAACCGGAAGCTGCCCAAATTCATATATGCGCGCAAGAACGCTTCCTGATAGATGTCCTGGCCATCTTCCTGCGAGCCGGTGAGATGGACGGCCAGGCGAAGTACCGCACGGTCATACTGGCGTACCAGCTCCTCAAATGCCGCCGCATTGCCCATCTGCGCGTCGCGAATCAGAACCGTGTCATCAATGCGGTTTGATCCGATCTTCTGCCGCTGTTGCCCTTGGAGTTGTAGCGCGTTTTCCACTTCCATCTCCCTGCAACTACCTGGACTTACCCCACTCCGGCGGACCACACGTCCGCCGCTGAACTGCTCAGCCTACAAACTTGTACCCAGTGCCGTGCACCGTCAGGATGAACTTCGGTTCGTCGGGCTTCGGCTCAACCTTCTGCCGCAGGCGGACGATGTGCGCATCCACGGTGCGGGTTGTGGGAAAGTGATCATAGCCCCACACTTCCTCCAGTAACCGGTCGCGGCTCAAGGTTTCCCCTGGATGATGAAGAAAGAACTTCAGCAGCTCGAATTCCTTGGAGGAGAAATCCATCGCCTTTCCTTTGCGTGAAACCTGGCAACTGCGAAGGTTCACTTCGACCTCTCCAAAAGCGAATTTCTCCTCAACCTTCACACTCGAACCGGCACGGCGCAGGACAGCTTTCACCCGTGCCAGCAATTCGCGGATAGAGAAGGGCTTCGTAACATAATCGTCGGCTCCTAGTTCCAGCCCTACCACTTTGTCCACTTCCTGACCTCTGGCCGTGAGCATGATGATCGGAATCGCGGGCTTCTTTGACTTGAGCTGCTTGCATACGTCCAACCCGCTCATGCGGGGCATCATCACGTCGAGGATGACCAGATCAGGCGATTCGTGCAGCGCACGATCCAAGCCGGCTACTCCATCCGGTGCGCTGATGACCTGGTAACCCTCAAATTCGAAGTTGTCGCGCAACCCCGTCACCATGTTCGGTTCGTCTTCGACAATCAGGATTTTTGCCATCAGTCCAACTCCGACCTATGTTGATACCGCTTTGCGCGCATTTCCGGTGCCATTTACCGGCAGCGTAATTGTGAACGTACTGCCTCGTCCGGGTGCGCTCTCGACCCGAACTTCCCCCCCGTGCGCCAGAACGATATGGCGGACGAGAGATAGCCCGAGACCGCTTCCCTTAGTGTTGTGGACCAAGGGGTCGCCCACGCGATAGAACTTCTCAAAGATCTTTGCTTGTTCGCTTTCGGGAATACCAATCCCGTGATCGGTCACCTCCAACCTGACTGATCCGTTGTCTCGAAAGAGGTTTACCCCAATAAATTTCCGATCTTGCGAATACTTCAGCGCGTTATTGACCAAATTCAAGAGGGAGCGGGCCACGGCTTCGCGATCCACCCGCATCGGGGGTACGTCTTCGGCAATGTTCTCCTCGAACGCGAACCCGTTCTGCTCGATCTGGTAACGGTAGGATTCGAGCGTGTTGTGAACCAACTCGCGTAGATCGGTTTCGCGGAAGTCGTACTCTTTGCGGCCAGCCTCTATGCGCGAGAAGTCCAGGATGTTGTTGATCAGCCCGCTAAGCCTTTCGCTCTCTTTGCGAATAATCGAGTAGTATTCCTGGGCTTTTTCGCTTGATTTCAGACGTCCCATCTCAAGCGTTTCTGCGTATAGCCGAATCAGCGACAGTGGCGTTCGCAACTCGTGCGAAACGTTGGAAACGAAATCCGACTTCAAGCGCGCCAGAGCCATCTCGCGCGAAATGTTTCGGTGCGTCAGAACAATGCCGGCAGCCAGAAGCAATGAAATGACACCCAGAATTAAAAAGTCGGTGCGGACGAAGTGCTGTTCCAGTGCCGCGAGCGTCGTTCCCGGAAGCTTGATCGCCATGGTCAGGCCCGGGAAAGCGCCTTCCATGTTGCGCTCCACTTCGGGATAACCACCGTCCCAACCCGCGGAAGCAGCCAACGGTGTTGAATCGTTTTTCGGATGAATCATCATGACGACATGGTTCTTTTCGCCCTGTTCGTCCTGATGACTTAAAAACTCATTCAGATTTTCCGGCAGAAATCGGTCGCGCAGATACTCGGCATCGAACACGAAACCCGCTATAGCTGTGTTTCCACCGCGACTATCGCCTGCGACAAACAGCACTCCGGACTGATAAAGGTGTTTATCACCCCGTTCTGTCCAATTGTTGAAGAATGAGTACTTGTCCCCTTTCTTCGTCATCTCCTGAATGTGCTTGAGTTCATCCTTGTACTCGACCTGCATCCAGCCACTCATCATGCTCGACAGATCCTCACCTTCATGGTGAAAGGACGCTTCTTTCGAGCGATAAGGCTGAGAACGGAACACCAGGCCGGTATCGGGGTCATAGAGAAACAGGTGAGCGACATAGGGATGCGAAGCCAGAATGCGGTCCATCGTTTCGGAGCACGCCTCGCCAGCCCCGGGCAGCTCCGTCCTGACGTCGTCGGCTAACTCATAAGCATTTTGATTGATCTGCTTTTCCGAGATCTTCAGAACATGGCTAAAATCTCGTTGGAATGCGGCCTGAACACCCTTGTCGCGCTGAATGCTGTTCACATGGATGACGCTCAACAGAACGAGTACGGCGGCCGGCAGTACCACGGCCAGTTCAAGCGTCAGCATCAGCCGGGTGCGCTCGTTCCAGTGTCGTTTGAGGGTCATCTGCGTTCCAAAGACAACATAGTCAAATGCAGACACTTATGTGTCAATCTGCCGTAAAAAGAGGTAAAAAGTTGTGAACTGTTGGATTAGTGCGGTAGGGGGTTGTTGCGCGAGTTCTGCCTTGCAACTACCGGAGATACAGGCGCAGTTATGCTAGAAGAGCTGTGGCGCATCGTCCCATCCGGTGTTGAGATCCAGCCCCGCATGGATGCGATGAAGCGGTCGCACATCAACAACGAAAATTTCACTTGCTCAGGAATCAGCGGTTTTGCGAGCACAAGGTCGGCCCGGGTGTGCTGCTGTGGCGCCGGGCCTCGTTCCGGGGCCGCTGCAACGATAAAGGCACTTTGGGTTAGCCGTAGCTCCCGCGCCGTCTTCATCAGAAACTCAGCTTCCGCGCCATCATCCAGATCCCCCGCGATAATTTCATAGGGCCGGCTGGTTAATTCCTTGATGGCCCCGAAGATCTCAGGGCAGTATTGGACGCTGACCTCCATCTCTTCGAAGGCCTGGATCAGCGGGTTCGCCGTCTCCTGACGCGAGGAGAACAATAAGCATCGGGCCAGCATCACCTACGAAGCTAATTTGCTGCCGTATTCTGCACAAGTTACGAAGTACCACCATCGTGCCATATCGCTGGGGCATGCCCCCCTTTGCCAATCCGATCGTCCTTTCGGACAATGGCCTGGTGGTGCGGATTACGTGTACTCCGAAACAAAAATTGCCATGAGTCTCATTGCACGCATAGAATCTTTTGTTACTGAAAACCGCCGGCTTTTCCACGAGGACAATTGAAAAAGGTTACGGCCATTTATCCCGGCTCGTTCGACCCTCCCACTAACGGCCATCTTGATTTGATCTCCCGAGGCAGCAAGATCTTTGATGAATTGATCGTTGCGATCCTCCGAAATCCTGAGAAAGGTCCGCTATTCAGTCTCTCCGAGCGGCGATTGATGCTTGAGGAGATGACGGAAGGCTTTAAGAACGTACAGGTCGATACCTTCGACGGCTTGACCGTGGATTACGCGGCGAAAGTCAATGCCAGCGCCGTGCTGCGCGGCATACGCGCCATCAGCGACTATGAATACGAACTCCAGATGGCTTTGATGAACCGCAAGCTGAGGCCTGATCTGGAAACCGTGTTCATGATGCCCGCGGAGCAGTATTCTTATCTTAGTTCGAGGCTCGTAAGGGAACTCGCCCAGTTAAACGGTTCCATTGAAGGATTGGTACCGGCAATGGTGGAACAGAGGCTGAAGGAAAAGCTGGATCCCGCCATCAAATTTCAACACGCAAGAGAACCCAGGTCGAGGAAACGCGGATGACCCCAGTAACGGAAGCAATGGCCGCCCTGAAACTCACGGACCGAATCAACCGAATCGAACCTTCTGCCACGCTTGCCGTGGTAAACGAAGCCGACAAACTGCGGCAACAGGGCATCGACGTAGTCGATTTCGGTGCGGGAGAGCCCCACTTTGCCACGCCTCAGCACATAAAAGATGCGGCCATTGCCGCCATACAAAACAATTTCACGAAGTACACGGCCGTGGGCGGCACCGCGGAACTGCGCGACGCCATTGTTCGCCGGCATGGAGCCGACTTCAATTCAGATTACCGCCGCGAACAAGTCATTGCCTGTGTCGGCGGCAAGCACGCTATCTTCAATGCCACCCAGGTCCTGGTGGATCACGGGGATGAAGTCATCCTGCCAGTGCCGTACTGGGTTTCTTTCAAAGACATTGTCCGTTACGCGGGCGGCAACTGCGTCCTGCTGCAGTCGGATGAGAGCCAAGGCTTTCGCGTCACCGCGCGAATGATCGAGCGCCTGGTCACTCCGAGGACAAAGCTGATCATCCTGAACTCTCCGTCAAATCCGTCTGGCGCAGTGATGTCGCCAGACGATATGACCGAAGTAGTCCGCATGGCCCATGATCGCGGCATTTGGGTGATGTCCGATGAGTGCTACGTCTATCTGAACTACACCGAAAAGCGCTTCTCAGTTGGATGTCTACGGGAATTTCGTGAGCGCATGGTTATCGTCGGTTCCCTATCCAAGACTTACGCCATGACTGGCTGGCGATTAGGCTACGCTTTGGCTCCTGCGGCGGTGGTCAGCGCGATGCAGAAACTGCAGAGTCAATCAACGTCAAATCCTACCTCCATCGTGCAGAAAGCAGCGGTCACGGCGCTTAGCGGCCCGCAGGAGTGCATCAGCGACATGCGAAGCGAATACATCAAGCTGCGAGATCATGTTGTGAACGGATTGCGCGCCATACCCGGAATTCAATGCACGATGCCGCAAGGCGCTTTTTACGCATATCCAAATGTATCCGCGTTTTTCGGACGCAGCGCAATCAGGTCGGCCTCCGATGTTGCAGGCAGACTCTTGCGGGATGCCCACGTCGCAACTGTCCCGGGAGAAGGTTTCGGAACCACAGACCATATCCGGATTTCCTATGCAACATCCATGAAAGAGTTGGATCGCGGTTTGGAGCGCATGCGCAACTTCCTGGGCACGTTATAAGGTGGGAGTCGGACTACCCTCATCAAAGCCGTTAAGATTCTCAAACCTGCATGAGTGATCTTTATCCCTTATTAATGTCGCCGATGTTCGACCCGCGTCCCTGGGGGACATTTGATTTGTCCCCGATTTACCCCAACCAGCAGTTCAGTGAAAAAATTGGTGAATCATGGTTAACCGGCGATAACAGCAAAGTGGCAAACGGGCCGCTGCGGGGCAAATCTCTGTCTGAACTGAGCGCGAATTACGGCCGAGAGTTGGTTGGCTCTGCCGCAAAAGACCCAAACCGATTCCCGCTCCTCCTGAAATTTCTGTTTCCCAACGAGAAGCTTTCGGTTCAAGTCCATCCTGATGATGAGGCTGCCCTGCGCGTCGGCCAACCTTGCGGCAAAACCGAATGCTGGTACGTAGTTCATGCCAACCCGGGAGCACAAGTTGCGCTTGGTTTGAAACCAAGAGTGACAAAGGCTCAGTTCGAGGAGGCTATCCATCGGAACGCAGCGGAAGATCTGCTGAATTGGATCGACGTTTTCGCCGGCGACATGATCTACGTGGCCGGAGGCACTGTTCACACGCTCGGGCCTGGGGCGATCATCGTGGAAACTCAGCAGCAATCGGATACGACCTACCGCCTCTACGACTACGGTCGTCCCCGCGAACTTCACCTGCGAGACGGTCTGACCGTCTTGAACGAATCCGCCAGGTCCGGGAAAGTCGCGCGTTCATCCGCAGCCAGTCCAACTGAAAAGGGTTCGTCACGGCTCATTACTTCTCCTTGCTTCGTGGTAGACCGTTTCTCATTGCAACAAGCTCACGCATTTGCAGCCGGGCCATCGGTCGAGATCCTCGTAGCAATGGATGGTTTCGGAATTGTAGAAACCGAGGTTAGCGAGCCCGTCACCTTCGCCAAAGGTGACGCAGTGGTCATTCCCGCGTCAGTGTCCAAATTTACCGTTCGTCCGCAGTGGAAAATTGAATTCTTAAAGTCGTGTTTGCCAGAGGGCAAAGTTCCGGAACCGACGCTGAAGCCTTAGCCTTTATTGACTCGCATACATCCCGATAACGCGCTCGATGGCCCTGCGGCACACTGCACAGAACGCGTCAAACCGGGTGAACATGATGCAGTTTTCTTGCGGCCGGTAGTAGCCGCGTGATTCATAATCCGCGCCTTCGAACGCCCCGACGCGGTCTGAGTATTTATCGTGCGCAAGCAGATCGTCCTCTTTGTTTTTTTCCGCAGCGAAAAGCGCATTCATCTCCGACTCAGGCCGGTTCTCTTTTCGAAGCTCTTGCCGCTGCGACTGCATCTGTTGTTCTAGCGATTCAAATTCTGCTTTTTTCCACGGAGTTGGTAAGGGCGTGCCGGGAGCGATCAAATCCTTCCACTTCAGGTTCGTTGGATCGAGCAATGCCGTGACATTCGGTTCCCAAGGTTCGATTTTTTTCGTCGGCGGCAGGTAAGCGACCTCCGACGTGTAGTATTCATCCGCCAGCGCGGCGAAGTGATGACCGAACTCGTGCACGAACACATATGGAGCCCATTGGCTATCCGCGGCCACCGTCGCATACAGATTGAAGATGCCGCCACCCCCATACGTTTTGTCATTAACCAGGATTTCAATGAACTCGTAAGGAGCATATGACGCGTAATCCCGCAACGCTCGATTTTCAGTAGTCAATATGTAACGCTCAGTATCGAAAGTGTCGTAACTGGTTCCGAGAGGATTGCGGCGATGGATTCCGTTGGAGGGCCGTGAAATGCCGGACTGATCCGCTGACGGGCACAAACCCCACACGTTGAAGTCTTGCCGATTTTCTTTGAACGGCGCCCGGCTGAAAAGAATTTCAGTGAACCTCCGGGCGTCTTTTTCAAACTTGCCGCGTTCAGCGGCTGTGTAGCCGTCTCCCATGATCAGCAAGTCGACTTTGGTTGGCGGCTCGCCATTTTTTTGAATGGTGAGCAACGGGCCGGGCGAAGGTGGCCGCGAATTGTCGATGAACTTGTCCTTGGGATCGATCGTGGTTGTCCAGACGTCGTGAAACTCGCCTTCCTGCCTTTCTTTGAGCACGATGGTTACCGGCGCCTCCGGTACAGGAAACCGCAACGACTCCGAAAATGTCCGGCTTATGTTTTTGGCCTCGTCGGTGGTCACCCATTCGCCGAAAACCGAGCCAAATCCGCGCGAATAGAGCAGGCGATTGCTGGCTTTGTCGTGCACTTCGAAGAAATTGTTACCTAGGTTGGTGTCGTCGATAGACTTTGCGGGATCTCCCGGCCACGGCAGAGGCTCGATGACAATGCGATCAATAGCGAATGTCTCATGCTGCGCGTCGCCAGTGTGATAGTAGTCAAGGCGCATGGTTGCGGGGGCGGCCGCATACACAGGAAGGGAAAACAGAAGGACTGCAAGCAATGCCCGAACCGTGATCTTCATGATCGGCATTTTATGAGAACCGTGACCGCAAATCCTAGTCGCGCCGCGGTTGTGACCAGCTAGCACAGACGTTTGTTATGCTGGCTTGTGCGCCAGATCCATTACCGCGCCTGGCTGCTGATGTTGCTTTCTGCCGGGCTGCAAATCCTGATTTTTCCCCTGCCGAACTTGTACGTTCTCTGTTGGGTCGCACTGGCGCCGTTGATTGTGGCTCTCCTGCGGACACGCCAGCCGGAAACTCTGCAACTGCGGGAAGGCATCAAACTTTTGCCGGCACGGCCTCTTCAGGGTTTTCTCCTGGCCTATTGCTGCGGGATTCTTTGGTATGGCGGCACTTGTTACTGGATTTACAACACCATGCGCCACTACGGCGGCCTCAATGCTCCGGCCGCGTTCGGCGTTCTTATTCTGTTTTGTTTGTATCTCGGGCTTTATCACGGCCTCTTTGGACTGCTGGTCAGCTGGTTGGCAAATGGCCGTCCGTTTAGTCGCAGAGCTTTGCTGGTCTCGCCCGCGGCTTGGGTTGCAGTTGAGTTGGCCCGAACTCGTATTAGCGGATTTCCCTGGGACCTGCTGGGCATCGCTCAGGTCGACAACATCTCGCTGGCGCGGATCGCGACTGTCACTGGGGTGTACGGCCTTTCTTTCGAAATTATGATTGTCAGCACCGCGTGGGCCGCGGTTTTTCTGGTTCGCCGCGACAAGCGCAACCCTCTGTTGCTGGCGGCAATTGCAGCTACCGTGGTTCTGCAGATGGGCAGTGTAGTGCCTGTTCCTGCGTTCGCTACCAACAAAACCGCTACCCTCGTGCAGGCGAATGTTCCGATTCTGGAAGGCGCGGATTGGACCCGTGACTACTTCATGACCACGCTCAGTGAACTGACGAACGCCAGCCTCAGTTCGCCGGCTCACCCGGACCTGATCGTCTGGCCGGAATCTCCCGCCCCGTTCTACAGCGGAGATCCCGTATTCCGAAACGCCATCAGCAATGTCGCACGACGCGCCGATACGTGGGTTTTGGCTGGGTCGATCGGAGTGGATCATGCCACGCAGCTCGAGCAAACGACACGGATGTACAACTCGGCGGAACTTGTCAGCCCGAGTGGCGACTGGGTGGGGCGCTATGACAAAGTCCACCTCGTACCTTTCGGGGAGTACGTGCCCTTTAAGCACTTGTTCGCGTTTGCAGGAGGCTTGACGAAAGAAGTGGGCGATTTCTCCGCCGGCACATCTCGGGACCCACTTGCCGCCGACGGCACTAAGCTTGGAGTTTTCATTTGTTACGAATCCATTTTCCCTGATGAAGTACGTCGTTTTGCCGAGCACGGAGCGCAGGTGTTGGTCAACCTTTCGAACGACGGATGGTACGGCGATAGCGGCGCCTACGCGCAACATTTGAAGCAAGCTCGCATGCGTGCTGTCGAAAATGATCGTTGGTTACTGCGCGATACCAATACTGGAGTAACCGCTTCCATTGATCCTTACGGCAGAGTTGTGGCTAGCGTTCCGCGAAAAATCCGCACAAGTTTGCAAGCGCCCTACGCGCTCTCCAGCGCGACCACTTTCTACAGCCGGCATGGGGATTGGTTTGCTTATGCATGTGCGATAATCACTGCTGGCGCACTGATTACGCGGTTCGCAGTTAGAGAACGCCGGAACGCTTAGGCACTTTTTCGGGAGCAAGCAACAACTATGGTGGAGCAGCTGGAACAAGAATACGCAGGGCTAAAGGACAAAGTACGCCAACTTCGGGAGTATCTTTGACGCGGATAATCTCCGCCGTCAGTTGACCGAAATCGAAAAGCAGACCGCCGATCCGAACTTCTGGTCAAATCCTCAAGAATCCCAGCAAGTGATGCGCGAGAAGAAGCGCGTGGAAGGCATGTTGTCCACAGAGGCGGATCTCGTCCAACGCACCGAAGACATTTCTGCGTACTTCGAGTTAGCCCGTGAAGGCGAAACGGTGGATTCCGAATTGCGCCGGGAAATCGATTTTCTGAGGGAAAAAGTCGAACTTCTCGAGACCGAAACTCTCCTTTCCGGAGACAATGACGCGCGCAACGCTATCGTCACCATTCACCCCGGAGCCGGTGGAACCGAATCGCAGGATTGGGCTGACATGTTGCTGCGTATGTACCTGCGATGGGCGGAGCGCCAGGGTTTCCAGACAGTGCTCTATGACTATCAACCAGGGGAGGAAGCTGGCCTCAAGTCCGCCACATTTGCGGTGAACGGGGAACACGCGTTCGGCCTGCTCAGTAGCGAAATTGGCGTGCACCGTCTGGTGCGGATATCGCCGTTCGATCAAGCGAAGCGTCGGCATACATCGTTCGCCAGCGTCTTCGTCTCGCCGGAAATCGACGACAGCATCGAGGTAGTGATTAAACCCGAAGACATTCGGGTTGACACCTATCGCTCGAGCGGTAAAGGCGGACAACACGTGAATACGACCGACTCCGCTGTGCGCATCACACACATCCCGACTGGAATTGTCGCCAGTTGCCAGAACGAGCGCTCGCAGCATAAAAATCGCGACCGCGCCATGAGCATGCTGCGCTCCAAGCTTTACGAGCATGAACTGGAGAAGAAACGCGAGGCGACGAAAAAGATCGAGGATTCCAAGCTGGACATCGATTTCGGCTCACAAATACGTTCGTATGTCCTGCAGCCCTATCGTTTGATCAAGGACCATCGTACTAAAACTGAGATCGGGGACGTGGATCGCGTTCTCGATGGAGACCTGCAGCCATTTATCCGGGCGTACCTTCTAATGCGCCGCGGCGAAAAACCAGCTTAGACTGGGATCGCGCTGCCACTCTCCACCGGAAGCTTGGCCTGTGTCCAGGCATCAAATCCGCCGATCACATTCGTGACATTCTCAAATCCGGCCCGTTGCAGCAAACTGCACGCGATCATGCTGCGATATCCGCTCTTGCAGTGCACCGCTACCGGTGCGGAGCGGTCGAGTTCCGGCGGAGAAACCTTGAAGTTGTCCAGCGGCCACCAAGCCGCGTTCTCCAGATGCCCGCCCTGCCATTCCGGTTCGCGACGAACATCCAGAACACTGGTTCCTCCCGAATGCAACCGATCAGCTAAGTCTTGCACGCTGATCTGTGGGATCTTGGCGGTGGCATTCCCTGCGGCTTTCCAACCTGCGACTCCGGATTGTAAGTACCCGCGAAGATCTTCGATACCCACTCGCGCCAGTCGGGTACGTGCTTCTGACAGTTGTTCGGATGTATCAGCGATCAGAATTGGACACGCAGAAAGACCAATCAATGCGCCCGCCCAGGAGGCGAACTGCCCTGACAGCGGGATATTGATGGCACCAGGCACGTGCTCAGCCCCAAAGTCATCGCCGGGACGAACGTCTAAAACAATGGCACCACTCTCAAGCAAGGATTTCACATCACTTGCAGATAGCGATTGCAGGCCGGGCAACTCCGAAAGAGACGCCGCACCCAAGCGGTTGATCTCAGCATCTTGTAGAAAATACTCGGGTCTTGAAGGAAGGTTCGACGTAAGTTGCCGTACGAACTCCTCCTTGCTCTTGATCTGCAACGCGTAATTCGTCAGCCGCTCGGTTCCGATCGTCGACGAACGCTCAGCGCGCATATTGCGTCCGCATAGCGAACCGGCTCCATGCGCCGGATACACCAGCACGCTGTCCCTCAATTCCAAGAGCTTGTTGTGCAAACTGTCGTAGAGCAGGCCCGCAAGTTGCGCAGGAGTGTGGCGCTTGGAGAGATCCGGGCGACCGACATCCCCAATGAAAAGCGTGTCTCCGGTCAAAACGGCCCAAGGTTCGCGAGATTTCTCTTCATCTGTGACCACGAGACAAACGCTTTCAGGAGTATGTCCCGGCGTCTCCAGAACCGATAGGCGAACTTTGCCCATTCGGAGTTCGAAACCATCCCGCACGTCCACATGCGGAAAGCTCGCGCCAGCATCTTTACCTATGTAGATCTTTGCCCCAGTCCTCTCAGCCAGCTCACGATGTCCAGAAACGAAATCCGCGTGGAGGTGCGTCTCGAAGATGTGTTTGATTTGCGCCCCCTGCTCTTGCGCCGCTTTCAGGTAAATCTCGACATCCCGCTGCGGATCAACCACAAGGGCCTGCCCCTCAGAGGCAATCAGGTAAGAAGCATGCGCCAAACAGCCGAGGTAAAACTGTTCGAAGTACATGGATCTCCTTACATCGAAGAAGTGGCGGTCAATTGCAGCAGAACACATGATATCGTGACGAAGAAATTGGCAGTCCAAAAAAAAATTTCTTACGGTGGTTGCGAGTCAGAGGATTTGCGCTAGAATCCGTAATGCACTGGCTATTCTGACTCTCGCCCAGTCAAGAATGGCCCAAATCTCAATCCTGTTCCCCCCAGGAGGTAGTTGATGTACCGGGCCCTTTCTTTCGGTGTGTCCGGCTCCGGCGTGCGAGATGCCGAGTCGACCCTTCGAGGCTTGACCCAGGATTTCTGCACCGCTTTCAATACCGGAAATTACGATCACGCCGCCGCCCTTTTTACCGCCGACGCAATTTTTATGCCTCCCCACCGGGAATCATCTCAGGGAAAGCCTGCAATTGAGCGGCTCTTAAGAGAGTTCGGAGACGCCGGCTACGAAGACCTTCGCTTTGAAACAACCAGGATCGATTCTTCGAGCGATATGGCGGTTGAGACCGGGCGCTACAGCTTTACCATCCGCCGTGGAACCATCATTGTCTCCGATCGAGGTAAGTATCTGCGCACATGGCGACGCCTCGGTGCTTGGCTGATCACGGCGGACTGCTGGAGCAGCAGCATTCCTTTGCAGGACGAAATCCGCCTGGGCACCGGCAAGGTAGCGTAAGATCATTGCGAGCTCCCGATCCATAAAGCATGCCATCGCGTGATTCCGAATCTTTGCCTCTAATCAAGCAACCAGTCACGATTGCACCTTCTCCGGATCCTACCCAGGTGTCACGTTTCTGCCCCAATTGCTCCACACAACTCGAAGATCGCCGCTGCAAGCTCACCTGTCCGCAGTGCGGTTTTTATCTGAGCTGCTCTGATTTCTACTGAGTTCTGTGCCCCGCCTGACACTGACGACGCTCTCCATCTAGAATGACTAGGTATCTCAGTTCAACAGGAGAGCAGAATGCAACGCAAGGCAAGCGCAATTTGGAAGGGTGGTCTCAAAGATGGAAAGGGATCGGTCTCGTCCTCCAGCGGCGTATTAAACAACACTCCGTATTCATTCACTACTCGGTTCGAGAACACGCCGGGAACAAATCCGGAGGAATTGATCGCAGCTGCGCACGCAGCATGTTTCTCAATGGCGCTTTCGGCGCAACTTGGCAACGCGAATCTTACCGCCTCGAGCATCGAAACCTCGGCCAATCTGACCATGGAAAAACTCGATGCCGGCTGGACAATCACCGCGGTTCACTTGGATGTGGTCGGCAGGGTTCCCAACGCTGACGCTAGTGCTTTTCAGAAGGCCGCGGAAAATGCCAAGAGTGGCTGCCCGGTATCGAAAGTTTTGAAGGCGAACATCACGATGAATGCCCGCCTGGAAAGTTAAAACCGTCTGACAGCAGCTCAGGAACTCCGTTGCGGAAACGGAGCTCTCCTGAGACCTGCTGCCATCAAGCCTGCCCCTTCAATATCTCGCGTATCTGACGATTCAGGCGGACGGCATCTTTTGTTGCGCTATCGATGAGTTTGGTCCACTTCTTGCCTTTTTCGTCTAATTTCGCCTGGCTCAGGAGGTACGTTGCCTGCACGATCGTCTCAAGGGAATTACTCAAGTCATGAGCCAGATGGCGGAGGTGTCGGGTGACCTCATCAGGTCGTTTCGACTTGCCATGGGATAGTTCAGTCACTAATGAGGTTCCTCGAACGGTTGCGTGGTAATGCAACTTTTCTTTTGATGCAGCCCTGCGGCAGAATGGAATTGCGACGCCCCTATACGCGCCTCTCGTTTGACACCTGCCTGCGCCCCTGTAGAATATTACTCGCAGTTCTTCCTCGACGCGCGATCGACAGATCGCTGCTCAGTCACTTTTGCCGAAGTGGCGGAATTGGCAGACGCGCATGGTTCAGGTCCATGTACCCGCAAGGGTGTGGGGGTTCGAGTCCCTTCTTCGGCACCAAGTTCAAGTCCCGTAAGTTAGCAGTCATTACGCGTCTTCTATAATCGTTTGAAGTGCATGCCAGCCTCCTTAGACCAAATCTTGGCATCTGCGCGGCAGAAACTGGCTAGCCGCAGGGCGTCGCTTGATATTAGGCAACTGGAGCGCAACGCCGAAAAGCACGTTCCAAGAGGCTTTCGCCATTCGCTTGCGATGAAGAGCCGTGACGGAACTGCCATCATTGCCGAACTCAAGAAGGCGTCTCCCTCTCGTGGGCTGATTCGCGCAAATTTCGACGCAACACTGCTTGCGCGGGAGCTCGAGAATGCCGGCGCAGCAGCGCTTTCCGTCCTGACGGACGAAGAGTTTTTTCAGGGATCGATCGAGAATCTGCAGAAAGCTTCGGCGGCAACAAGGCTGCCCTGCCTGCGCAAAGACTTCATTTTCGATGAGATTCAGATCATCGAGGCCCGAGCGAATCGTGCCGATGCGGTTTTGTTGATCGCGGCAGCGCTGTCTCAGGCAGAACTGCTCAGGCTGGCTCAATGCGCCAGGAACTTCGGCTTGGACGTTCTTTGTGAAGTCCATGATCGTGACGAACTACAGCGTGCGCTAGATGCAGGTTTCGACCTGATCGGGGTAAACAGCCGCGATCTACGGACGTTTAAAGTCGATCTGCAAACTGCATTCCGCCTTGCGGTAGAAATTCCCGAGACGGTGGTCCGAGTGGCGGAAAGTGGAATTCGCAATGGCAACGACCTGGCAAAGCTATGCGCCGCTGGCTATCACGCTTTTCTCATCGGCGAATCCTTGATGTCGCAGGAATCTCCCGGTCAAACTCTACGCACGCTCCTGAGCGACTCGGCGATTTCACTGAGAACTGGCCACTGACAACTGAGAACTGCTTTTAATGACTTGGGTCAAAATCTGCGGGATCACTAATCTTGAAGACGCGAAAGTTGCCGTCGATGGCGGCGCGGACGCCCTGGGCTTTGTGTTCTATGAAAAGAGCCCTCGCTACCTCACTCCAAAAGCGGCAAGCAAGATCATCGAGACTATTCCGCAGACGCTAGAGAAAGTCGCTGTGTTCGCGAACGCGAACGCAGAGGAAGCATGTGCTGCTGCCAGGATTAGCGGTGCCACCGCAGTCCAGGCCTTGCTCGACGTCAGCAATCCTGATTCTTCGAAAGATCGCCTCTCCTGCTTCGAACAACTTACTCGCGGAGAGACTCCGTTCAAACTCATTCCCGCGCTGTCGATGCAAAGAGAGAATCCGGAACGAGATGCGAGGATGTGGGACGCGAGAGCGATTTACGCATTCCTGCTGGAATCAGCGGCTCGGACGGGCGGCTCAGGACGGCAATTCAATTGGACGGCCAATCAAGTACCAACCAATATCATCAAAAACCTGGCTAACGTCATCGTTGCTGGAGGTCTTACGCCGACAAATGTGAGCGAGGCCATGCGTATACTGAAACCGTGGGGCGTCGATGTCTCCTCTGGCGTTGAAACCGCTCCCGGCAAGAAAGATCCGGCGAAGGTGAGCGCCTTCATCGCCGCGGTTCGAAGGGCTGACAAGGAACAATAGGATGGCCACAGCCACGCTTTCCGGCAAACGCGTAAGCACTCCCGCCAAAGGCCGTTTCGGGGTCTACGGAGGTCGCTACGTTCCCGAGACGCTCATGGCGGCTTTGGATGAACTGGAACGCGCGTACGAAAAAGCCAAGCGCGATGGTCGCTTCCAGAAGCGCCTCGACGAGCTCTTGCGCACTTACGCTGGCCGTCCGACTCCACTTTTCTTCGCACAGCGCCTGACCAAGAAACTCGGCGGCGCGAAAATCTATCTGAAGCGGGAAGATCTACTGCACACTGGCGCTCACAAAATCAACAACTGTTTAGGACAAGCTCTCTTGGCTGAGCGCATGGGCAAGCGCCGCATCATCGCCGAAACCGGCGCGGGACAGCACGGCGTGGCAACCGCTACTGTCTGCGCTCTTCTCGGATTCGAATGTGTCGTCTACATGGGAACCGAAGACATGCGTCGGCAGGAACTCAACGTTTTCCGCATGCGATTGCTAGGTGCCGAAGTCCGCGGCGTCGATTCTGGCTCCCGCACTTTAAAAGATGCCATCAACGAAGCTATGCGCGACTGGGTCACCAACGTTCGCACCACGCATTACCTTCTCGGTAGCGTTTTGGGCGCGCACCCCTACCCAACCATGGTCCGCGATTTTCATAAAGTCATTGGACGTGAAGCGCGTGCACAAATCCTGCAAGCTGAACGCAGGTTGGCAAGTGCTGTCATTGCGTGTGTTGGCGGTGGCTCAAATGCCATCGGCATCTTTTTCGAATTCATCAAAGACAAACGCGTCAAACTCGTTGGGGTCGAAGCAGGCGGACGCGGCGGCGACCTTGGAGAGCATGCGGCCCGCTTTCATGGCGGTTCGCCTGGCGTCCTGCAGGGCACCTATTCCTATGTTCTGCAAGACGACGCAGGCCAGATCGCTACGACTCACTCCGTCTCGGCTGGGCTCGACTACCCTTCCATCGGCCCAGAGCATGCCTGGCTAAAAGATTCGGGCCGGGCCGAGTACGTTTCTGCGTCCGACGATGACGCCATCGCGGCCTGCACCCTGCTGGCCCGCACCGAAGGCATCATTCCCGCCCTGGAATCATCTCATGCAATCGCGGAAGTCATTCGGCGTGCGCCGACGATGAAGAAATCCGATATCGTGGTGGTGAATGTCTCGGGTCGCGGAGACAAAGACATCGGAATTTTGCGAGAGAACCTGAAACTCAGCTAGTGCCCGGCGAACCTGCAATGAACTACAACATCGCGCAACCTTTCTTTGAGTCGGCACAGAAATATCCTGACAAACTGGCCTTGTTCGCCGACGGGAAAAGCTACACATACCGCGCCATGCTGGAACGTGTCCTCACCGTTGCGAACTGGCTTACAAGCGGAGATCAACCACCACAGCGTGTCGGGATTTTTGGTTCACGCAGTGCGGAAGCCTGCATCGGAGTATTAGCGGCGGCATGGGTCGGGGCCGCCTATGTGCCAATCAGCTTGAAACAGCCAGAACTTGGCGTCGCGGGACTGCTAAAACGAAGCGGATTGGAGGCTGTAATCGCCGACCATACCGGATCGCAACTTCTGACCCCCACCGTGCTTGAGCACGCACCTGCAAAAGTCCTTACCCTTCGCGAAAGCGTGCCTACAGATCTCGTGAAGCGAGTGAATGGCTTTGATGATCTCCCACCAGCCAAGCGACTGCTCCAGCCGAAAGTGTCTGCGGACGAGAGCACTGCCTACATCCTTTACACCTCGGGAAGCACCGGCATTCCTAAAGGAGTCATGATTCCGTCTGGAGCTGTCCGTTCCTTTATTGATACGATGCAGGCAGATTTTCCGATATCTCCCGAAGACCGGATTGCCGAAACTGCCAATGTGAGTTTCGATATTTCGGTGTACAACATGTTTGCCGCTTGGAATGGCGGGGCGTCGCTGTATGTCATTCCGCAGGCGAAAGCCACAGCTCCGGCGAAGTTCATCCAAGACCATCAAATTACAACCTGGTTCTCGGTTCCATCAGTGGCTGTCTTGATGATCCGTATGGGATTGCTTAAGGCCGGTGCCTTTCCTTCGCTGAGGTATACGTTCTTTTGCGGCGAACCGCTGCTTACCAGTGTTGCCGAAACCTGGCAGAGTGCAGCTCCCAATTCTCAGGTTATCAATATGTATGGCCCCACCGAAGCCACCGTAATGTGCATGGGACAGAAATATCGTCCGGGTTGTGTTACGACGCGGGACTGTATGGCGATCGGCCGACCCTTTCCTACGATGCAAGTAGCGATTGCCACAGCTCGAAATGAATTCGTGTCTCAAGACTCTGAAGGAGAGTTGTTACTCGCTGGACCGCAACTTGCGCTCGGGTATCTGGACGATGCCGAAAAAACTGCTGCCCGTTTTGTGAATATCGATGGCATTCGGTGGTACAAAACCGGCGACCGTGCTTCCTGTGACTCCCACGGTATATTTCACTACCTCGGTCGTGTCGATAACCAGGTCAAGATCATCGGTCACCGAGTCGAACTTGAAGACATAGAGTCCCACCTGCGCGACGTGAGCGGCTGTGCTCATGTCGCCGTGGTTGCCTGGCCGATTCGCGATGGCAGCGCAACCGGAGTCGTCGGATTTGTCGTGAACTATACCGGCTCTGAAGATGACCTCAAGCAGGCAATGCAACAGCGAGTGCCCTCCTACATGGTTCCGGCGAGGGTACATTCCGTCAAAGGCCTCCCCCTGAATAACAACGGCAAAGTGGATCGGACTGCGCTGCTGAAGGTGCTTGAGGAAGACAGCGGCGCTCTCGCGACTTCGGTTTAGCGAGGAAGCCGCGTGGCGGAGAGCAGTGCCTCGTAATCGACCGTGTGGCCTTCCCTGTACGGAATCGAATCGACTAAACAAACATGCTTGGGAACGGCTTCTGAGGCCAACTTGATTCTGCAGTGCGAGATTAATTCCCCAACAAGCTTGTCGTGGACTGCGCTTTGGGCCGGCATGCTCGACAATCGGACAAGACTCTGCGCGGACGGTTGGGGCCAATCAATCGTCGGAAATGCTTGGCCCTCCGACTTTCGCACGAACACAGCATCGTAGCTCCCGTTCGGGTAGCAAGCAGCCCAACTGATCGCAACCCGATACCCCGACTCGGCGGCCAGTCGGAAAATCGCTTCAGGATGGATTCCCCGTAGGGGTCGCTCCTCGATTTCATTTCGCAATTCGCTAAACAGCCCATCCGGAGCAGCCGTTGCCAAGCGCTCGCACAGCTCCACATCTCGCTCAATACGAGAATTCAGAATTCTCGCAAACCCCATACCCTTACCTTTATGTCCATTCAGGCGCGACCGAATTTGTTTCAAATCCCATCCTCGGTGGGGAGGATCGAAAAACTCAATTGGCATCGGATTGGTGCTGCCGCCGATCCATAGAATCGCGTCAAAGCGGAAACGTGTCATCTCATTGTCAAAAAGTCCGCGGCGAGGATAGATGTCCACTCGCGAGATTTGAGGAAACTTGTGCGTTAGGGTTAAGAAGTAGCCCGGTGACGGAACTAATTCATGTTCCTGATGCACACGGCTATCAACCCGCTCGCGTACATCCGCCACCTTCAGATCGGATCCAGCCTGAAAAGATTCGATCGAGGCCTCCTGGACGCGTTGCAGAACAAAATTGCGCATATCTCCGATAAAGATGTGACCACCCGGTCGAACCACTCCCAGCGCATTTTCGATGACTCGTTCGAGGTAGGATCGACTCGGAAAGTATTGCGCAGAAGAGTTCAATATGACGGTGCTGAAAGAATGTGCGGCGAGGCCCCCAAAATCGTTGGCGCTGCGTTCCAGAACTTCGACTTTGCTGCTTAGGCCTTTCGCCAGCGAAAGTTGAGCCTTAAGGTTTCGAATTACTGAAGTGGCAAAATCGGTACCGCGATAGCGCTTACAATTGGGCGCCAAACGGAGCAGCAGAAGACCTGTGCCGCAGCCGATTTCAAGAACTTCCGTCGGCGCGAGTGTTGCAATGCGATCAACGGTAGTCTGCACCCATTCCTGCATGTGCTCGGCAGGAAGCGGTTGCCGGGTGTAGCTACTATTCCAGCCCGCGATATTAAATGCGAATTCGGAAGTGGCCGCTGCCTTTGTGAGTTGACTGAGATCGTAGGTCTTTCGCCATCGACGAAGCAGAGTGCCTTCTGCTTCTCTTCCGCCCAACACCTCGTCAACGTACTTCTCTTGCGGAACAACAAAGCCAACAATCTCGCTGTCAGACTGCCGGTACACGGCTACATCGTGCACGCCCGGATGCGAACGTACAACTGACGTCACTTCGTCGATAATCGCTACATCCGGCGGTGATTTCTCGGGATGTGCGGCTGCTGCCTTCATCAATTCGTCACCGCGGCACTCTGGATCACAGCTTCAATGGCATTCACGCTGTCAATCTGACTCTCATCAAACCCCATCTGTGCGAAATCGATTCCCCAGTTTTCTTCCATGAACACCACAATCTCCACCGCATCGACCGACTGCAGACGCCCGCTGATCACCAGCGAATCGCCGTCCGCAAACGGCTTGCGATCGCCTTTCTGCGCCAGCAGTTGCTGCAGAAATTCTCGGATCTTGGATCTCTGATCCATTTCCCCTCCTAGACATTCATCCCAAGCAAGTGTCCCAGAAAGCGAAAATGCTCGGTCAACGGATAATTTCGTTGCGTGGAACCAAACACGTCGAGCAGGCAGTAAAAAAGCACAACCCAGGCAGCCGGAAGCAGGCGGCCGCGAATAAATCCTGAGGGCTGGGCGCCGCGGCGGCGCAATTGCGACACGCTCAAAGCCGCACCTAACACCACACAATAAAAAGCGAAGACCTGAAAGTTCACTAGCGAATTGACAAGGCCGTACTGCGGGATCATCCAGTAATCACGGGTGAAGTGGAAAAACATATTGCCGAAGGTCGCCGCAGCGAAGGTCGCCGCCACGACTCGCAGCCGCCGATGCTTCTTGAAAAAGCGAAAGAATGTCGGATAGAAAAAGAACTCAACCAGGAGCTCTTTGAAATAAAAATAAAAACGATTGAAAAAGTCGTTAATTGTCGTCGAAGAAAGCGGACGGCAGGTGTTTCGCAGTGCATTGAATCCCACGATCCGGCAGCCGGCGATAAACCGGTGTCCGAAAATCGAGATGTCCAGCAGGATTTCGCAGAATGCCAGCACCTGGCTCACCCAACAGATGTACCAGGGATAAGGAGTACGATGGACACTCATCGCCAACGCTTCTGAAGCCAAGGGGAGGTGCAGATACGTATGAAACCCGAACATCCACAGCCGCTGAAAATACATGAGCAGAAGCGCCCAGGCCAGCAACTTGATGCCTTTCAATTGGGTAACCGCGAGTTGCTCGGCGTCTGGCGCCTCCACTCGTCGTAGGTAAGCCGCGCCTTTCGGAAATGGTGTATTTGTCGATCCCCAAAATGGCTGCAACGTCCCGGTTTCGAGTGCCACATCCTTCCGCACGGATGCCGCGCGGTCCATCAATGCATATCCGATGAACCACACGTATTTCGAAAGAACTCCAATCGCTCCCCATGCCGGCCAAAATGAAACCGAACCGCGAGGAATCGCACAGCATGCCAGAAACAGCAAGGAGAACCCTATCAGCAAGCTTGCCACTGGTCGACGTCCCAAAAGCGACTTCGGCCATCGCTTGGCGCACCAGAACAGCAGCATCCCGAGCAACACGGCCGCGAGAAGGTATGGGGCTCCGGGCTGCACAACGGTTAGCGCGAGTGTCCCGAAAGCCACCAGTTTCCAGCGTAGCTTGGGCATGAACGTGATCAGTCCAACCGAGGCTGTTACCACGATCCAGTCAGCCGGCTGAGGCAGGAACAACGCCCATCCAAAGGCGAATGCGCCGACAATGGCCAGCTTTCCTGCAGGCGTCAGCGCAAATGAGACAAACCGAGGATACCGTTCAATCGAAGGTATCAGTCGCAGACGATCCGATTTTTCCTGAACCCGCGGGGCGGCAAATGCCGGTGCAGCGGCACTCATATATATCTCTACCCAAACGCTGTTGTTAGTTTTCGTCAATTAACCTAACGGACATGCCTAAATGGTGTCGAGACGAAACCCACGTCCTCAGAACCGTCGGTAACCTGCCTTTTGAGGTTCTCTCCCGGGGATGAAATAATCACTGATTCAGAAATGCCTCTCTCCTTCGCAAAACGTCCGTCCCTGGTGGCCTATCTCACGTGCGGTGATCCTGACCTATCCACCACAGGAGAGATCGCCTTGGCCGCGATCCAGGCTGGCGCCGACATTCTCGAGTTGGGCGTTCCTTTTAGTGATCCCGTCGCAGATGGGCCCGTTATTCAGCGCGCCAGTGAACGGGCGCTGGCCAAACGTACGACCTTACGGCAAGTACTTGGACTGGCCAGAGAGATTCGCCGCCAGTCCACAGCCGGATTGATAATCTTTTCATACGTAAATCCCGTTATGCAGATGGGATTGCAACGTTTCGCTGCAGAAGCCCAACATGCTGGTGTGGATGGGGCCCTCCTGACGGATCTGCCGGTCGAAGAGTCTCAAGAATACTTGCGCCAAATGGGCCAGCGCCAGCTTGCGACTATCTTTCTTGCGGCCCCAACCAGCACGGATGCACGATTGAGACAGATTGCCAGGGCTTCCAGCGGTTTCGTCTACGCGGTCTCCCGCACAGGGGTCACTGGTGCGCGTAAACAATTGGCCGATGATGCCCAGAAACTGGTGCGCCGCCTGCGTCGATACACCAAGCTTCCGGTCGCGGTAGGTTTCGGCATCTCAACCTCTGAGCAGTTTCGTTCGGTAGGAGAGTTCGCCGACGCCGCAGTTGTCGGCAGCGCTATCGTCGAGACAATCGAGCGTAACCCCGGCAAAGAAGCACAAGCTGTGGCAGAATTCGTGAAAAGGCTTGTAGTTAGTAGCTAGGAGCTAGCAGCCAAAATCTCAGTCCTAGTCCCTCGCTGCTAGCTGGTGCTTTTATGGACATTTCCGACTGGCGAAAGAAAATCGACGAACTGGACCGCAAGCTGGTCGAACTGATAAGCCAGCGGGCCCAAGCCGCGCACGAGATTGGAAAACTAAAACGTGACGCAGGCATGCCCATCTACGAGCCAGACCGGGAGCAGACGGTTTTTGACAACGTACGCCGTGTCAATCGTGGTCCCCTGGCCGATCACGATCTTCTAAACATCTATGAACGCATCATGGATATTATGCGGCAGATTCAGCGGGACGAAATTGCTCCGGAATCCACGAGTCTGAAAGGCGAAACCGAACTGGATTCCGAGGTGAATGACTGAGGGCTCCTGGCTTGCCGCATCCAGCTTCCCGGTGTGCATCAGCCAGGATGTTAAAAGCCAGCAGCTAGTAGCGTTTCTTATGATTGTGGCAATGCAAGAATCGGCAACCGAGGAGCAGATCCAACGGATCATCGATCATCTGATCCGCCTCGGTTTTACTGTCCATCGCTCCACCGGCGTACGCCAAACCGTGGTTGCAGCCGTTGGCGCACGGGTCGACTTCGACATTCGCAATCTCGAAGTGCTCCCTGGAGTGCAGGAAGTTCATCGAATCAGTGCGCCTTACAAGTTGGCAGCGCGAAGTTTTCGACCTCAAGGAACTCGAGTCCAATTCGCGAATGGCGTCTGCATTGGTGGTGAAGAACTGATCGTCATGGCTGGCCCATGCTCCGTAGAATCACGTGAGCAGCTTTTCATGGTAGCCGAACAGGTTGCAAAGGCCGGTGCGCGCGCTTTGCGCGGCGGTGCGTTCAAGCCCCGCACCTCCCCATATTCCTTTCAGGGACTTGGACTCGAAGGTCTGAAACTTTTGCGGGAAGCAGGCGACCGTTTCCATCTGCTGGTCATCAGTGAGGTGATGGAGATTTCGCAGATCCCGATGATGCTGCCCTACGTGGATGTCCTCCAGGTCGGCGCCCGCAACATGCAAAACTTCAATCTGTTGCGGGAATTGGGCAAAATCAGAAAACCAGTGATGCTGAAGCGCGGGATTGCTGCCACCTATGAAGAACTTCTGCTTTCGGCTGAGTACATCATGGCTGGCGGGAACTATGACGTGATTCTCTGCGAACGCGGCATCCGAACTTTCGAAACCTACACCCGCAATACTCTCGACATCGCGGCAATCCCCATCATTCACAAGCTTTCTCACCTGCCGATTGCATCTGATCCATCGCACGGTACCGGCCGACGTGACAAAGTCGCACCATTGGCACGGGCGTCAGTCGCTGCCGGAGCGGATGTTTTGATCATCGAAGTACATCCTGACCCCGAAAGAGCTCTTTCGGATGGCGCACAGTCGCTCTATCCAGAACAATTTACTGAGCTGATGAAGCAGCTCCGAATGATAGCACCTGCAGTCGGGCGCAAGATGTCCTAAGGACTGCGTTCAAACACAAGAGAGTGAGACATGGGCAAGTTAGCCGAGACCGACCGCTTCCTTTCACGCAACCGAGAAGAGAGCACTGAAGCACCCTCGCAGACAACGGATCGCCTGGACCGATGGTTGACAACACTCCTGCAGCAAAAGGGCAGCGATCTGCTCCTGATAGCGGGCGCGCCACCATCCATCCGCCTTGAAGGCGAGGTGCGTTCGTTGGAAAGCGAACCGCTTCAGGGAGCGGAAATTGAAGCTCTCGTGCTGCCTGCGCTAACGAAGCACGCGTTGCAGCGCTACCGCGAGGATCACATCGGCGATTCATCTTACCGAATCGAAGGTGTAGGCCGATTCCGTATCAATCTCCATCATGAGCGCGGCACGGCTGCAGCGGCGATCCGTGCTCTGCCCTCCAAAGTTCCTTCTCTTCGAGAACTCAACCTCCCGCTTGCAGTCGAGTCGCTGGCGCGCTTGCGCCGTGGGCTGGTCCTCGTCGGAGGCGCGACGGGCTCGGGCAAATCAACTACGCTCGCAGCCCTGATCGACGAGATTAATCATCATGAGGCGCGGCACATCATCACAATCGAAGATCCAATCGAGTACGAGCACGCGCATATCAAGAGTGTGGTTGAGCAGGTTGAGATTGGCGTTGATGCCCCAGACTTTCCGACAGCACTCCGAGCCGCCTTGCGCCAGGCTCCGGACATTATTGTGGTTGGCGAAATGCGCGATCCCGAGACCATGCACATCGCCGTGGCCGCTGCTGAAACCGGGCACCTGGTCTTTTCTACACTCCATACCACCGATGTTCCGTCTACGATCTCGCGAATCTCGGATTCATTTCCGCCTGAACGACAACACACGATTCGCCAGGAGTTGGCCATGGCACTCGCTGCCGTTCTCGTCCAAATGCTCTTGCCGGGCGCCAATGGGGGACGCATTCCAGCAGCGGAACTTCTCATGGTGGGATATGGCGGCCGCCAGCACATCCGCCGCAATGCCCTACAGCATCTCCATCAGGAGATCACCATGACCAAGAACAAAGGTTCGTTCACGCTCGAAGAATCGCTCGTTCAGTTGGTTAATCGTGGACTTGTCGATCGGGAGAATGCGCAGCTTCATGCGATCCACCCAGACGACCTGACCAGCCTGCTCAAAGCTTGACAAGCTCGGCCCGCAGACCCGATAAAATCGATTGTTTCTAGCTCGTCTGCGCGCATGCCCATACGCCAAGTCACGATCATCGGGACGGGTCTCATCGGTGGGTCGCTGGCGCTCGCCCTGAAGAAAAAGGGCTTTCGAGGCACCATCGTGGGATGCGACCGCCCGCCCGTGTTGGAACGAGCACTCAAAGCGAATGTGGTCGATGCCGCGCAGCCCGAACCCGCCCAGGCTATTGTGGGAAGCCAACTTGTAGTCCTCGCCACGGCTGTGCTCGCAATTATTGATTTAATTGATCGCCTGGGCCCTCGAATTTCAACCAAAATGCTGCTCACCGATGTCGGCAGCACAAAAGCAGAGATCCTCGGGCACGCAACGAATGTCTTCGGGCAGAACGTGGCAGCGCGTTTTCTTGGCGGACATCCGATGGCTGGAAAAGAGCAATCCGGCGTCGAGTTCGCAGATGCCGATCTGTTTCAAGGCGCAACTTGGTTCGTAACTCCGTTGAAAGGACAAAAAATAAACGAAGCCGTCAGCGGAGAATACCTTCAGTGGGTTCAAAAGATCGGCGCACGCGTTGTTTCTATCGATGCGGATGAACATGACAAGTTGTGCGCCTGGATCAGCCATCTACCCCAGATGATCTCGACTAGCCTGGCGGCGGCCCTGGTGGACGAGTACGGTGCCGAGGCGCCGTTGCTTGACACCGGAGGTCGTGCACTACGCGAGATGACACGTATCGCCGGCAGTCCTTATTCGTGGTGGCGCGATGTCGCCCTGACAAATAAGACCAATCTTCAGGATGCACTAATGAAACTCGAGCAGCGATTGGCTCACATTCGTGAAAATCTGGGAACCCGAGAACTCGCATCGGAGTTTGAGAAAGCGCACCACCTCAAGAAAGTACAGCAAAAAGATCAGAAGGCACGTGGCGCCCCGAAGTGACATCCGAAGCGGCAGCCACAAGCGATTTAATTTAGAATTCTTTTCTTATGAACAAAGTTGTTGCCAATGCCGATGAGGCCGTTCGCGACGTATTTGACGGCGCGACCATTATGGTCGGGGGCTTTGGCTTGTGCGGGATTCCAGAAAACCTGATTCGCGCCCTGGTCCGGAAAGGCGTCAGGAACCTCACAACGATCAGCAACAATGCCGGCGTGGACGGATTCGGCATGGGGCTTCTCCTCTCCGCAGGCCAGATTCGCCGCCACATTGGTACTTACGTGGGGGAGAACAAGTTGCTCGAACAGATGGTGCTGCAAGGGAAGATTCAGTTGGATCTGGTTCCCCAGGGTACGTTTTCGGAACGCATCCGCGCTGGCGGAGCAGGCATTCCCGCATTCTTTACTCCAACCGGCGTTGGCACCGTCGTTGCCGAGAATAAAGAAACCCGTGAATTCGAAGGTCGAACCTACGTGATGGAGCACGCGCTAAAAGCGGATTTCGCGCTGATTAAAGCCTGGAAGGCTGATAAATGGGGCAATCTGGTTTATCGCAAGACAGCGCGCAACTTCAGCCCGATGATGGCGACTGCTGCGAAGGTAACCATCGCGGAAGTTGAACACTTGCTCGATGTCGGTGAACTCGAACCCGACATGGTCCACACTCCGAGCATTTTTGTGAAGCGCATCTTCCAGGGCGAGTTATACGAGAAACGCATAGAAAAGAGAACCGTCCGAAAGACGGCAGGCGTTTAAGGTATTTCAAGATGTCCACTGTCCCGAAAATCGCTAAAGATGTCGAAAAACGCGAGCGAATCGTGAAGCGCATCGCGCGCGAGTTGCGGGACGGCTTCTACGTGAACCTTGGTATCGGCATGCCTACACTGGTCGCTAACCACGTTCCTCGCGGCATCGACGTGATTCTGCAAAGTGAAAACGGAATGTTAGGAATCGGACCTTACCCGGTTGAGGGTTCGGAAGACCCCGACTTGATCAATGCTGGAAAGGAAACTGTTACTGAGATCAAAGGCACCGCCTACTTCTCCAGCGCTGATTCGTTCGCGATGATCCGCGGCGGTCATATCGACCTTAGTGTCCTGGGCGCGATGGAAGTAGACGAAGAAGGCAATCTCGCCAATTGGATGATTCCCGGGAAGATGGTCAAAGGCATGGGCGGTGCCATGGATCTGGTCGCTGGAGCCCGGCGCGTGATTGTGGCCATGGAACACACGACCCGCGAAGGTCAACCCAAGATCCTGAAAAAGTGCACTCTGCCGCTGACCGGAGTGCGCGTCGTGGACACGATTGTCACCGAGATGGCATGGATCAACGTCATACCGGATGGCCTTGTGCTTGAAGAGATCGCTCCAGGACTTACAGCAGACGATGTTCAACGCGTCACCGAGCCCACGCTGATTCTCAGTCCCACGTTGAAGGTCATGGAAGGCTGACGTTATTGTTGCCAAGTCTAGCCAAGAATCAAGCTGACACATTTAGGCCACCTGAGCTTGTCTTCATTCCCTCTGGTTGGTTCTGGATGGGCTCAGAGTCCGGCCAAGACAACGAACGCCCGCGACACCGGGTTTGGGTTGATGATTTCCGATTAGCTGCGTGCCAGGTCACCAACCGAGAATACGCGTACTTTATGCAGGCCAAGGGCTATCACCCTCCGCCACTTTGGCACGATCCCAATTTCTCGGGTCTCGACCAACCTGTCGTCGCTGTGTCTTGGATCGACGCTGCCGAGTATTGCCAGTGGCTGAACGAAATGACTGGATCTCGCTATCGTTTGCCCACCGAAGCAGAGTGGGAAAGAGCCGCTCGTGGCGGCGAAGAAGACAAAATGTTCCCTTGGGGTGATAACCCGCCGCAGTCCTTGCCGCACTATAGCGAACGTTGGAAAAGCGGCCCCGAACCCGTCGCACAGTATTCCCCAAATGGCTTTGGACTATTCGATATCTGTGAAAACGTCCACGAATGGTGCAGTGACTGGTACCAACCTGACTACTACGCGATTTCACCGGAACGGAATCCCAGAGGACCGGCAACGGGTGAGCGGCGCGCGTCCCGCGGCGGCTCGTGGCGGCACCATGTCAAGGTCACGCGATGTGCAGCGCGCTCCAGCTTGCCGCCAGAGTTCGAGTACGCAGACTACGGCTTTCGTGTCGCCTTCGACGCGACCTAGTGCCGTGCGGAAAGAATAGTCAAAATCTCGCGTAGCCCGTGCCGAATTTGTTTGAGATCGGAACGTGGCTTCTCGGGAAACGGCAAAGGGCTCTGTTTCTTGTCGGCCTTATTTTCCGAGCGCAATTGTTGCCGCGCCCCCGCAATCGTAAACCCTTCCTCATAAAGCAGCTTCTTGATTTGCAGCACGTTCTCAACGTCTTTGTGGCGATACATTCGCTGCCCGGTGCTGCTCTTCACCGGCTTTAGTTGCGGGAATTCCGTCTCCCAAAACCGCAATACATAGGCCGGGAGTCGGCACAAGCTGGCCACCTCGCCGATGCGGAAATAGAGCTTTTCCGGGATGACGATATCCGCCGACCGGACCAATTTTGTCGAGACCTTCGCGCGTGGGCTGATTCGAGTTTCAGAAGTGGCCGACATCGTTGCGCTGCTATGCCGTTTCTAGCACGACTCATGCTCTGTCGCAACCCCCGAGCCTCAACAAAATCCACACCTTAGGGCATTTTTCCTTAAGGCTTCCCGAATCGATGCAACCAGCGTCTGGCGGATTAAAGATTCTTAATGGATTGTCGATAGTTCAATTGCAGGACATATTCGGCGAGGGAGAGTGCCATGAAAATAGACTTACACTCCGCGATTGGCCAGAGTAGCGATCCTGCCTCAGTGAGGAAGTCAAACCCGCAATCCGCACCAGCTAGTAAGGGCAACGCACCGGATGTCGCCGATTTCTCCAATACCCGGCGCATGCACGAACTTACCGGCATCATCAACGCGCTGCCCGAAATCCGGCGGGCGAAGGTGGAATCTCTCACTGCATCAATTCAAAACGGCACCTACTCCTGCACCCCGGAGCAATCTGCCGACGCCTTGCTTTCTCATATGATAACCGGCTAATCCCTACGCTGATTGGGCAACAATGCACTTGAATCCCTCCCCATCGAATCCAGAGATCGTTCAGCAGCGGATTACCATCCTCCTCGACTTGGCCAGTTCGCTCGAGCAAGCGCAAAGAGCGATACTGCAATCGAATCTCGAAGAATTTCGCTTTCAAACGGCTCGTCAAAACGAGCTTTGCAGGCTTTTGCGACAGGCCGGCGGCGAAGCTTCAGTGGAACCCTCCTGCCCACGTGCAGAAGACGGCGAGGACTTTGGTCCCTCCTTTTCGTCCGACTCACGAGAGCGATGGAATACGCTCAGGGCACAGCTGCGTGAGATTGAACTACGGTTGGCCCAATTGAATTACAGCTACGGTGCTTTGCTTCGAAGGGCACGCCGCACTGTGGACATTTTCTGCCGGGTTCTGACGAACTCCGGCCTGACCTACGCTCCGCCAGTACAGAGGCGCAGTGGAAGGGGCGGCGTAAAGGAATAACGCATGTCCAGTTTATTGGGCACGATGTCAATCGCGGTCGGCGCTTTAGGCGCCGAGCAAGGGGCACTGCAGGCGACGACGAACAACGTAGCCAATGCCAACACGCCGGGCTATTCGCGCGAGCGGGCCGTTTTGACCGAAAACGACCCCGTCGTCGTGGGATCCATTACCTACGGTTCCGGCGTTTCTTTGAGTAAGTTGCAAAGCGTTCGCGATCCCATTCTGCAACTCCGTATTGAAGAAGAAACCCAAGAGCAGGCCGAGTTGAACGCCAGTGTGACGGCAATGCAGCAGGCGCAGGTACAGTTCACCAGCAGCAGTGGCGACATTGGCAGCATGATTTCGGCCTTCTTCAGCAGCCTCAATCAGTTGTCGTCGAATCCAACCGATCTGGCTCTCCGCCAAGGCGTACTTACCGCCGCCAACAACATGGCTGGGGCCTTCAACAACGCGTCCCGTAATCTGACTCAGCAACGATCCAGCATCGATCTGCAGGTCAGCCAGGACGTTGACCAGGTCAATGTGCTCACCTCGCAGATTGCGACGCTCAACACCCAGATCAGCCAACTTCAAGGCGTGGAGGAAGACGCCAGTGCGTTGGTTGACCAGCGCGATGTGCTGATTGGGCAACTCTCGTCCATGATCGACGTCTCCAGCATCCAGTCGGACAACGGATTAACGCTCACCACCGGCAATGGCACAGCCCTGGTAGTCGGCGGACAGGCCTATGCATTGAGTACACAAACCAATAGCTCGGGCTTGCAAAGCATTTACTCGCAGGGAAATGACATCACGTCAAAGATCGGATCGGGAGAATTAGCGGGGCTACTGGACGTGCGCGATCAGCAGATTCCTACATTGCTCTCGAATCTGGATACATTGGCGGCCGGCCTAGCGAACAGTGTGAATGCCGCCAATAAACAAGGCTTCACCCTGGTTCAACAGCAGGACGGAAGCTTACAACCCGGTGGCAACATTTTCGTTGCGCCGCCGGCCGGAAATCAGGGTGCGGCGGCCTCCATGGCGGTTGCGATTAGCGATCCGACCCTGATTGCCGCCAGCTCTGATCCGACCGCGGCAGGAAGCAACGGAAACTTGACTGGCTTGTGCGCGATTCAAAATCAGGCCACCATCGATGGACAAACCTCAGAAGCCTACTACTCCAACATCGTTTTCAACGTGGGCAATACGGTTTCGAACGGCACCTCTGAACTCAACTCGTCGAAACTGATACTGAACCAGCTACAGGACCAACGTGGCAGCATATCCGGTGTGTCTTTGGATGAAGAAGCTGCCAACATGGTTCAATACCAGCGCGCGTTCGATGCTGCAGCGCAGGTTGTGACAACCATTAGCGACATTTTGTACACCGTAATCAATATGGGGACATACAACGGATGAGCAGCGTACGAGTAAATCCTTATCCGATGCCGGATCTGCTGACAGCTCTTGAAAAGCTGCAGCAGCAGCAGACATCGGATACTCTCGAACTCGGAACCGGCAGCAAGATCAACAAACCTTCAGACGATCCCGCAGGCGCCGCGCAAATGATTCTCATGCAGGACACCGGCAGCCAGATTGATTCCTATAACCAAAGCATTGGCAGCGTCAATGGGCAGCTTTCCACTGCCGACTCCACGCTCAACTCTGTAGTCACCGTCCTTCAGCGCGCAATTGGCCTGGCAACGGAAGGAGCAAATGGAACTTTGTCAGATACCGACCGCCAAGCCATTGCCGACGAACTCAGCGGAATTCAATCCGAGCTCATTAGTCTTGCCAATACTTCCTATCAGGGCCAATATCTCTTCACCGGGACCGCCGACAGCTTGCCGTTCGTGGCGGACCAAGCGGCACAGTCGGGCGTCACCTACAAAGGCAATGCAGGAACGAACGTCGTCGCAATCGGCACCGGTTACCAGATTCAGGTAAATGTGCCTGGCTCTCAGGTATTCAACGGCTCCGGAACCGATGTATTTCAATCGATTCATGACTTGATCTCAGCTTTGAACTCAAACTCCGGGATTGCCGATGCTGCCAGGCAAGTAACCAACGCGTATAACTATGTGACCGCGCAACGCGTGTTCTATGGCAATGCCATGAACCAGGTACAAACGCAGCAGTCCTTTCTCAGCACAGAGAAAGTCACGTTGGCCCAGCAGGAAAACACCACTGCGGGCGCGGACGTGACCCAGGTTGCCAGTGACCTTAGCGCGGGTGAGACTGCCATGAATGCAGCGATGCAGGCCATAAGCAGCATGCCGCGAACCAGCTTATTCGATTATCTGAAGTGAGAACCTACGCCCCCAAGCGGTCGCTCTACAAGCTGCTCCGACGGGTTTCAGACCACTCCGCAAACGTACGCAGATGAGTGACTTGCTTCCGCAGTTGCTCTTTTCGTGTATGGAGTGACACCAGGATCTCCGGCAATATCTTCGCAAGGTCCTGCAGCGTTCTGCCATATGCCATCAAATCCGGATCCGATTTGTCCGATCCCGAGATTTGCCCCACGCAATTTCGTGCATGAGTCATCTCGATCCGGAGGGCTTGGATCATTTGAGGTTGGATCAGGTTCGGTTGACCCCACATTCGAATCAATCGATCGACACGGGTGCGGAGATTGCAATTGATCGCCCGCAGGTTATGTGGAACGTCAGCCATTAGCCCTTCCAATCCACTACATTTCGGTGCTCCGCCATTTCCCCAATCGAATTTGGAAGGGCTGCTGAATGCCCTGTCTCATCGCGCTCGACTTGTACCCATGCCTCGCGCAGTTCCAGATAAAACGAGATTTGCTCGTCAATCGTTTCCTTTGATCTTTCAAACTGGGCTTCTAATAGCTTGCGGCGCGACATGTCATAAAAGCGTTCCAGGTTGCGTGCCACGTCTCGCCCGGCTTGATGGTTCAGCTTGTTTTCCAAATGGCCGATAACCAGAATCGCGTGATTGATCCGGTTGGTACGCTTCTCAGCGTCGTTCACCTCAACTGCCTTGGCCGCATCGCGTAGGTCCGCGATGATCTGCTCGTAAAGCAATATCACCAAGCGGACCGGAGTCGCGCCGCGAACCACGCTTTCCCGATAAGAATTTCGCGCATCCGTCATAACGTTACGATTGGCTACTGGTACTGGAACTCGAGCTTGTCGTTGTGCCTTCGTTCGGTGAGGTATTCGAGGACGTCGGCAAAATATTCCCAAGCTGCGCGGTTATTTCTGCCAGAAGATACGGATATTCTTCCAGCGTCGCATTTACTTGACTGTACTCCTGGATCAATTGCTGCTTTTGGGTTGCCAATTGATCCTGCAGATTGCTGATCTCGTCGGATAAGTCAGATTGCTGAGTATTGTTCTGAGCGAGATCCAAGTTCAGAATGCCTTGACTTGGGTCGGTAAGATTATTCAGGTCGGACTCAAACTGATTTGCAAAGCCCGTATTGGACGCGTTCTGAAAGAAATTTTGCACCTCGCCTGGATCTGCGCCCAGAATGTCGTTCAAAGTTCTGCCGTCAGGTGCCGTTCCGATACTGAGAGTCCCGTCATCGTTCACGGTGATACCGAGTGACACCAGATTAACCAGATCGCCGTTCTGTACCGGGGAATATGCGATATCGTTCAACAGGCTGGATTGAAGCTGGCGCAAAGAGCCATCTGAGCCCAGCGGACCTTCGCTATTGGTGGTGGTGTTGACTGTGTATTGTTGATTGATGGCGCTTACCAGCGCATTGTATGCGGTCACGAAGGTGCTGATCGCATTGCTCGCCTGGGTTACGTCAGGGCCGATCGACAACTGTAACGGCACGTTTGGTTCCGCGCTGACCAGGTTCAGAGTTACTCCAGGAATTGCTCCGGTCACTGTATTGCTGGTACTCGAAAATGGAATCCCATCAATCGTGAGTGTGGCGTTTGTGCCCCCAACCGCCGCTTCAAACTTCAGATTCGTGGCAGGATTCGCGATGGTTGTCAGCAGCGTGTTATTGGAACTGAAGGCGAGAGATCCCGCTGGCCCCTTCGTCTGAGTTGTGATTGCCAGATGATATCCCCCTGAATCCTGTACAACCGTTGCCATCACGCCCCAATTGCTTTGGGTGCTCTGAGTATTGATGTAACTGGCCAGAGTGGTAAGTGTGTCATTGCTGCCGGCCGTGATGGGTATGTCATCTATCGTTCCTCTGCCTCCCCCTATCTGCAGCTGAATGTCGCCACTTGTCTCGCCTTCCGGCAAAATGGAAACGCTATCCGGATCGCTCAGGTCTGCTGTATACAAAGTCCCGGTGGTCGCGTTGGCGCTGAGGGACAGCGCTCCCGGCGCACCAGTGTTTTGGCTGTAAATCGCTAATCGTGCTCCACTGGCATCATTGAGCACGGTGGCCGTGACTCCCCATTTATTCTGCGTGCTCTGCTGATTGATATAACTCGCCAGGGTGTTGAGTGTGTCATTTGTGCCCGCAGTGATTGGAATATCCTCTATCGTCGTCCCGACTTGCACTTTGAGATCGCCGCCTGTGGCGCCACTCGGCAAGAAGGACACATCGGCTCCGCCTGCAATGGCGTCGGTATACAAAGTCCCCTGGGAGGCAAGTGCGCTCACCACAACGGTGTGATTTCCCGCCCCGGCCGTATTCTGTGCACTGGCGGTAAGAATCGCCGGCATGGATGAAGTGGCGGAGACGGTGCTCAATGCGCCCAAGGGGTCACTAAGCGCCCGAACAGCGGTCGCCAGGTTCGTCAGATCGGTATTGATGCTGTTCAAGGCCGTGGCCTGGGTCTGCAGATCCGTTTGTTCCTGCTGCCAAACTTGAATTTGCCCGCTCTCCTGGCTCTGAACCTGATCCACCAGTGAGTTGACATCAATGCCGTTTCCGTTCAGCAGACTTGCAGCGTTTAAGCTAATCGTCACTGCCGATTCCTTTCGCCACCAACATCATCATCATTTGCTTGCACACCGAAGCGCATACCGGCCTGAGTCGTGTCTTAACCTGTCAGGTTTTGTACCTCCAGGTTCCGAAGATGAACATGGTTCAAAGTGGAACTAGCTCGTTCGATCAAATCCTCCCATTTATGAAAAAAGAACAGGAGGGTGGCAGTTACCACCCTCCTTGCAAGTTGTGTTACTGGATCAGTTTCAGTACAAGCTGCTGCATCTGATTCGCCTGCGCCAGGGAAGCGACGCCGGTCTGTTCCAGGATCGAGTACTTCGCCATGTTCGCGACGGTGGACGGAATGTCAGCCGCGCGAATCTGATCTTGGGCGGAGGTCAGGTTCTGAATGTTGTTGCTGATGACGTTTTGTGCACTCTGTAGCCGGTTTACACTGGCTCCGAGCGTTCCTCGGAGTGCCGCAACGTCTGCAATGGCGCTGGAGATGTTCGCCAATGCCGCTTGCGCATTGGCCTGCGTGGACAGGTTATTGCTCGCAATGCTGGCTCCGTTCATATTGCTGGAAGTAAGCGAACCAATGGTGACGGCAATGGTGTTCGCGGCGTTGGCGCTGTCATCGGTGAGGTAGATGTCAGTCGCCGAGGCGATGCTGGCCTGCGCCGTGCCAGCCGCGAAATTACCGAACACCGTGGTGGCTCCCGCCGGGGTGGTGATCGTCGGAGCATTGTTTGGATTGTTGGGATCCGCGATGACCAGGCTGCCGTTTCCATTCAACGTGGCCGACAGGCCCATCGACTGCAGGTCTGACATCAGTGCGCCAACCGTGAGATTGCCCTGGTCGTAGAAGGTGGTTGCCGTCGCAGCTCCAAAGCCCTGAATGGTGAAGCTCTTGGTATTTCCGCCCTGGGTGAAGCTGGATGCGGTTCCAAATGACCAAGCCGCACCTCCGCCACCTTCCGCAATGGCCGGTTTGCTACCAGCCCCGGCAGGTTCGGTGACCGTACCATAACCGATGGTCAGCTTGTTGCTATTGCCCGTGTCCACCATGGCGGAGTACCGTCCATCGCTATTGATGGCGCTCACCAAATCCGAGACCGTTCCCATGCCATAGGCGGTGTAGGTGAATGGATTCGCGGTTCCAATCGTGAACGTCGCTGCCACACCGGCCGTGCCAGCAGCGCCGCCGCCAATCGCGGTACCGCCAGTTTCCACCAGACTTACCGCGGTCCCGTTTCCCGAAACCGTAAGCGCGGTCGATCCGTTTGCTCCCGAATCGCTGACCCCTTTTAAGCCGTTGAGGTACCCCATCAAGTCTGCCATGGTGCTTCCTGGGGTCGTGGTTCCGGCAACCCAGGTGTACGACCCGGCCGTACCGGTTCCATGGTTGGTTACATTGATTTGAATGGTCTCGCCCGCCAGACTGGTGTTTTGCGCCAGGGTCGTGGAAGTGCTAACCCAGGTGGCAGCCGTTCCCGCCTGGAGTGCATTGCCGGCAGCTACGCCGGTGCCTGCGATCGAGGTCAGCGGCGATCCACCGAGAGACATGCTGGCGTTGACGCCGGTCGCGCTGCCCACCTCGGTGTTGGCATTCACATTCTGGAATACCTGCTGACCGTTGAAGTTCGTGGTTGCTCCGATGCGATCGATTTCACTTGCAATCGATGCAAACTCAGCTTGCAGCGGAGCGCGCTGAGCATCGGACAGGGTGCCGTTGGCTGCTTCGGTAGCCAGGGTGATAGCACGGTTCAGCAGGGTTGTAACCTGCGCGAGTGCGCCGTCAGCCACTTGCAGCTTGCCGACTCCATCATTTGCATTGCGGGCCGATTGAGTCAGAGCGGTAATATTCGCCATCAATCCGTCCGCCACCGCAAGACCCGCGGCATCATCGGCTCCGGTGTTGATTCGCGATCCAGACGAGAGTTGATAGAGAGTTTTTTGCAGGTTTGCATTTGTTATGCCTAACTGGTTTTGTGCGGCCAGGGAGGCCGGATTGTTCAGAATACTAATCGACATTTGTATCTCTCCTTAGAGAAGTTCCGTTGCTTTCGGGACGCCTCCCTGGTCCTTGCTGCGGAGGTCTTGTTCCCGCGTAACCGGAACCTGATTTTTGACCTTCAGTTCGCCCATCGGCAGATTGCTCGACGGCTTTAGAAGCCATTTGCCCAATCGCCGGGCGACCTTTGTAATTTCCACCGCCATCCGTCCTTCGTAATGTCACTGCCGCGCGCTGCCGATAGCCCAAAAAGGGACAAGCGGAGTCACGACCGCGTGTCTCTAAAGGGACCCATGATTCAGCTGACCCGGTTGAACAACACTCCTCTGCTCGTGAACTCCGATCTGATCAAGTTCGTGGAGCAGTCACCGGACACCGTCATAACTCTGGTCAATGGCGAGAAGATTTTGGTTCGCGAAAGCGCGAAAAACGTTCTAGACCGCATTGTGCATTTCCGCCGGACTGTGCTGGCACTCACCCATCCCGTGGCCGAGTGTTCTCCTGCGATCGCAGATGCTGCGGCGGATGCTGGCCAGCAAGCTGAAAGGTAAGCGCTTGTGGATAAGGCAAGCTGGGGTGGAGTGGCGCTGGGCGTGGGAGGCATCGTTGGTGGGCTCTTGCTGGAAGGCGGCAATCTCTCCCAAGTGCTTCAGCCTACGGCCGCGATGATCGTCTTCGGAGGTACCGCCGGCGCCGTGCTGCTGCAATTCCCGCTTCCGGTGGTGGCCACGGCGGTTCGCCGCCTCAGCCATGTCTTCCTGCAACCGAAGGTCGATCCTGACCAGACGGTAGCCGAATTGGTGAAATTCGGGAACCGTGCACGGCGCGAGGGAATCGTCTCGCTCGACGCGGAAATAAATAACATCAGTGATCCGTTCCTCAAGAAGGCACTCATGTTGGCAGTAGATGGGACCGAACCAGAAGAACTCCGCGGCATGATGGAACTGGAATTGCAAAACCAGGCCGATCATGAAGACAAGATTCCCCAGGTATTCGAATCCGCGGGAGGCTTTTCTCCTACCATCGGCATCATCGGCGCCGTCCTCGGCCTGATCCAAGTCATGCAGCACCTGGACAAAATCGACGAGGTCGGACGCGGCATTGCGGTCGCCTTCGTGGCCACAATTTATGGCGTCGGAGCGGCCAACCTCTTTCTACTGCCGGCCGCCGGAAAACTCCGTATTCGTAACCGGGAAGAGCAACTCCTGAGGGAACTCACGCTGGAGGGGGTGGTCTCCATCCTCGAGGGCATGAACCCTCGTATGTTGGAAACTCGTTTACGAGGTTTTCTGGCGGAGAGTGAGAAAGGCGCCACACTAGAGGCTTCCCGTGAAGAATAGAAGAAGACCGGCCGCCCATGTCAACCACGACCGCTGGCTTGTCTCCTACGCGGATTTCATCACTCTCCTGTTCGCGTTCTTTGTCGTCCTTTATTCCGCGGCCGAAGTGAACCAACGCAAAATCGGACAAGTAGCCTCCGCCATACAGGTGGGCTTTCAGCGGTTAGGAGCGTTTCCACCATCTTCGTTCCAACCGAAGCCTCTCGTGCTTCCGCCAATCGCGCGGTTGCTACCTCCGTCCTTTCCATCCCCCAGCAGCGAAGAACTGGTCGAAATGCGCAAAGAACTGGACCAGCTTCTCGCCCCAGAGATCGAGAGCGGCGCCGTCGGAATACGAACCGTGCCGGAAGGGGTGGTCGTCAGCCTTCGCGAGGTTGGCTACTTCGACAGTGGGTCCCCCAGCATCAACGCTCATTCCCGCGCCTCTTTTGACCGCCTTGCGGTCCTGCTGGCCCAACACAGTTTCAGTATTCGCATCGAGGGACATACCGACAACATTCCGATCCACAACTCTCAATTCCATTCGAATTGGGAACTATCGACCGCCCGCGCTACGGAGATGGCGCGCCTCCTGATCACTGAATACAAATTCCCTCCGGAACGACTGTCCGCCACCGGGTATGCCGAGTTTCATCCCATCGCCGGCAATGACACAGCCGAGGGCCGCGCCCTCAATCGCAGGGTTGACGTTGTAATTCTCGGCCGCGACCCGCATACCAGCTGATCTCAAGTTCTCCTGGGTTATACCGATGTAGACAGTTAGCGTCCGTGCTGGAGGATCCTATGCCGAAGTGGATGATGACGATTGTTCTTCTGATGAACTTGGTACCATTTAGTGTGGCACAAGAGAGCGCAAACCACCCCGCACACGTCAGGAACCCTGACGAGCAGAATCCGGCCGAGAATATCTGGACCGCCCTGATGGCCGGCAACCACCGATTTGTCACCGGCGAAACCAGCCCGCGAGAGTTTACCCCATTGCGGCATAAGCTCGCTACGGGACAACAGCCCCGAGTCGTCGTTCTCACCTGCTCGGACAGCCGGGTTCCACCCGAGCTTATTTTTGACCAGAGCCTGGGAGATCTCTTCGTCATTCGCACCGCTGGCAATATCGCCGATGCCGTTGGTTTAGGCAGCATCGAATACGCGGTCGAGCACCTGGGCAGCAGCGTTCTGGTGGTTCTCGGCCACGAGAAATGCGGAGCGGTAACCGCCGCGTGTTCGGGTGGCAAAATGCCGACAGCAAATCTGCAAGCGATCGTGGATAAGGTCAGCCCCGCCGTCCTGAAAGCCAAGCAGTACGCCACCTCCGATGAACTGCTTAATGCCGCGATCCGTGAGAACGTCGACCAGAGCGCCAAAGACATTCTGGCCAACAGCGAAGTTTTGCGCCAGGCGCTCAAAGAAGGCAAACTCACCATTTTCGAGGCGATCTACAAACTCGATAGTGGCGAAGTGGAGCGTGTTGGAAAACTCCCTCTCCCCGACTAACCGAAATCGGCAAACATAGTTAGCAGCGCATGAGCGCGGGGACTTGTGGGCTCGTTCATGCTGGCACTTACTCTTGTTACAGCCATCATGCTGCGGATGGATCGCTGAAACCCATGAACATTCAACATGGTGGCCTCAAATTTCCCCGCACGGTTTAAGATCAATGCCAGATGGCCCTGAACCCCGTACGAACGCTGCTGGACGTCTTAAACTTTGCCGACGGCAAGAGCGCGTTCATCCTTCCTGACCTCGAAATCACCGTCACTTACGATCAACTTCGAGCTCAGGTCTCCGCCCTCACCGATGCTTTGGCATCCGCCGGCATTCAGCACGGTGATCGTGTCGCCATGGCCCTGCCCAACGGTTTGCCCGCCGTCGTCTGCTTTCTTGCCGCATCAATCGCCGGGACGGCAGCTCCGCTGAATCCCGCTTACCCGTATGAAGAATTCGTCTTCTTCCTCAAAGACACAAACGCACGCGTTCTCCTTTGTCCGAGTAACGAAGGTGAACAAGCAAAGCGCGCCGCTAAAGATCTCGGAATCCGCATTCTTTCCGTCGAACTTACCAGCCAGGGCGAAGTGCTTCTAAAAGACGCTCCAGGAACAAAATCCGCGACACCGCCCACTCCCGACGATGTCGCGCTCATCCTTCACACCAGCGGAAGCACCGGCCTCCCGAAACGTGTTCCGCTTCGCCATTTCAATCTCGCCGTTTCCGCCGCCAACATCGCCAACAGCTACGTGCTCCGTGAGAACGACGTCTCGCTTTGCATCATGCCGCTTTTCCACATTCACGGCCTGATGGCATCCACCATGGCGACCTTGCTCACCGGCGGCACTGTCGTGCTCCCATCGAAATTCAATGCGCTGGCTTTTTGGCGATTGGTTCAGTCGCATGGCATCACCTGGTACTCCGGTGTTCCCACCATGCACAAAACCATTCTGTCCCGCACCCGCGAGAAGCCCACGAATTGCTCGCTGCGCTTCATCCGTTCCTGTAGCGCGCCATTCTCTGTTGAGACGATTCAGAATCTGGAGCAACTCCTCGAAGTCCCGGTCGTCGAGGCCTACGGCATGACCGAAGCCTCCCACCAGATGAGTTCAAATCCTCTGCCGCCGCGCCCACGCAAGCCAGGCTCTGTCGGCATCACTTCTGGCCTGCGCGTCAGCATTCTGGACGAAGCCGGCAATCACCTTCCCAACGGCCAACGCGGCGAGGTCGTCATTCAAGGTGCCAATGTTTTTCATGGATACGAAAATAATCCTAAAGCCAACGCCGAGTCCTTCGTCCAGGGATGGTTTCGCACCGGCGATCAAGGTTTTCTCGACGACGATTGCTATCTCAATTTGACTGGCAGGATCAAAGACATCATCATTCGCGGCGGCGAAAACATCGCCCCGCACGAAATCGACGAAATCCTGCTGAAGCACCCCGCCATCGCCAACGCCGTTACCTTCGGCTTCCCGCATGCCACGCTGGGCGAAGAAGTCGCAGCCGCAATCGTCTTGCACGAAAGCGCTAGCTTGACCGAGTCCGCCCTGCTGAAGTATTGCTCTGACAACATGGCCGACTTCAAAGCGCCGAAAAAGATCTATTTTGTGAAAAGCATTCCCATCACCGGATCCGGCAAGGTTCGCCGTCTGGCCGTTGCCACCGCGCTCTTGGAAAAACAAGGATGAAATTCCTCATCGCTGGCGCCGGTGCGATTGGTGCTTACGTCGGCGCCCTCATGTCCCGCGCCGGCTTCGACGTCACCCTCCTCGCGCGCGGCACGCACCTCGAAGCCATGCGCAAGAATGGGGTTCAGGTAAAAACGTCGGCAGGCGATTTCGAGTCTCACCCCGAAGTCGCAGGCTCTCTCGACGAACTCGGCCCCGTTGATGTCATCTTCCTCGCAGTAAAAGCTCACAGCTTGATTCAGCTTGCTCCGCAGTTGAAGCCGCTAATCAGCCCCGACACCACCGTCGTGAGCATGCAGAACGGCCTTCCGTGGTGGTTTTTTCAGGGCTTCGGCGGAAACTATGACGGCCTTCGTTTGGAACGCGTGGACCCAGGCGGCGTGATCTCATCCGCCATCGATGCTCGCCGGGTTCTGGGATCGATCGTGTACTTCTCGACCGAGATCATCGCGCCCGGCGTGATTCAGCACACCGAAGGCAATCGCATTTCTTTCGGAGAACCGGATGGTACGCGTTCCGATCGCTCTCGCCAAATCGCCGAATCGCTCATCGCCTCCGGTCTACGCGCTCCAATCACGACTCACATTCGCAACGAAATCTTCGTTAAGATTCTGGGTAACGTCGCTTTCAATCCCGTGAGTGCTCTCACCCGCGCCACGCTGGCCCAGATGACCAGCGATCCTGACGTTTGCGTCGTCGTCCGCGAGATCATGTGCGAAGCAGCGGCCGTTGCTGAAAAACTAGGCCTCGACCTACCCGTTTCTATTGATCAGCGCATCGCCGGCGCTGCCAAAGTCGGCGAGCATAAAACTTCCATGCTTCAGGATCTCGAAGCCGGACGCCCGCTCGAACTTGAAGCCATCGTTGGCTCCCTCGTCGAACTCGGCGAACGCCTCGCTATCCCCATGCCTCACACCCGTACCGTCTACTCCTGCACCAAACTTCTCGCTCACTCGCGAAAAGCTTAAAAAAACCTTAAGACACCCTCGCCCTGGACCCTCCGGGTTCACCGCGTTTCAAGGTTTACGCCCCCTTCGTACTCCTCTGTCTCCTCTTTGGTTTTGGTTTTTGTCTTGGCCCTCGGCGCTCTCTGCTGAAGGACTGTGAACGGCTTTTTTCTTTCATTTCAATAACTTCCCTATGTGACGCACATCACAATTTGTTGTGGTAAGCATCACGGATGCAATCCCTTGCCCAGACGACACTGAAGCCAGAGGAGAACCGGTCATGATGCTCTTATACCGACTCGTCCGCTTGATTGAGACCCATTCCCAGGCTCTCGCCTCCAACCTCCTGACCCGGGTCCAGGAATCGAATCAAACGCGCGACTACCGCAACGTCCCTTCCGACGAACTCAAAGATCGGGTTTATGAGATTTATCGTCATCTTGGCGATTGGCTCCTGGGTAAAACCGAATTCGATATCGAGAAGCGTTATCGCGAAATCGGTGCCCGCCGCGCCGAGCAACACGTCCCCTTCAGCCAGCTCGCGATGACGATTGTTCTAACCAAGGACAACCTCTGGGAGTTCTTGAAAAAAGAAACTCCCATGGATCGCCCGGTCGAAGTCTTCGGCGAACTGGAACTCTTGCAACTACTCGAGCAATTCTTCGATCACGCAATTGTCTACGCCGCTCTTGGATATGAGAACGCCATGGAACGCATCGCGGAACCCCTGGCCACCAGCAAAGCGGTCTAGTTTCGGAGTTGAGAAGAATGTCTTGGCTAACTGAATACAAGAACAAGGTACGAACCCCGGATGAGGCACTGAAATGTGTGCGCTCCGGCATGCGAGTCTACATTCAGCCCGGCTGCGCCGAACCGGAAACCCTGGTCGAAGCGCTCATGCGCCGCGGCCCGGATGTTTACGACGTCGAAATCGTGCACATGATGACCCTCGGCGCCGCCCCTTATGTTGCGCCCGAAATGGCCGGACACTTCCGCCACAACGCCGTCTTCATCGGCAGCAATGTGCGCGAGGCTATCAATGACGGGCGCGCCGACTACACCCCGATTTATCTCAGTGAGATCGAAGAACTCTTCGAAAGTGGCGCCATGCCCATTGACGTGGCCCTCATCGAAGTGTCCCCTCCTGATCCACATGGTTTCTGCAGTTTCGGCATCGGTGTCGATACCACGCTGACCGCTGCCAAGGTTGCGCGCTATGTCGTTGCTCAGGTCAACGATCAGATGCCGCGCACTTACGGCGACAGTTTCATTCACGTCGGCGACATCGACGTCGTCGTGGAATCCTCACGCCCCTTGTGTGCCAAGAGGGATTCCAAGAGTGACGAAACTCAAATCGAGATCGCTCGCAACGTCGCCGGCTTGATCGAGGACGGGGCCGTCTTGCAGACCGGAATCGGCGGCATTCCCGATGCCGTGCTTACTTTTCTCATGGATCGCAAAGATCTTGGCGTACACAGCGAACTGGTCTCCGATGGCGTGATCCCGCTCATCGAAGCCGGCGTCATCAACGGTGCCCGCAAGAACTTCAAGCCACGAAAGATTATTCTTGGCTTCGCCTTGGGCACGAAGCGGCTGTTCGATTTCGTCGACGATAATCCGATTTTTGAATTTCATCCCACTTCCTACACCAACGATCCTCTATTCATCGCGCGCAACGACAACATGGTCGCGATCAATTCCGCTTTGCAGGTGGATCTGACTGGCCAGGTCTGCTCCGACTCCATCGGCACATTCTTTTACAGTGGCATCGGGGGCCAAGTGGACTTCCTGCGCGGCGCTTCGCGGGCCAAAGGTGGGAAGCCCATTATCGCGATCCCGTCTACCGCCAAGCAAGGAACCATCTCGCGCATCGCTCCTATGTTGAGCCCCGGAGCTGGTGTCGTAACCTCGCGCGGATTGATCCGCTATGTCGTTACCGAATTCGGCGTCGCGTATCTGCACGGCAAGAGCATTCGTGAACGCGCCAAAGCTCTAATCGAGATCGCGCACCCCAAGTTCCGTAATGAACTTTATGACTATTGTGAAAAGACCAAGTGGCTGCAGAGGCCCGCAGTACCGGCCCTGGCAGCGAGGTGAACCATGTCAGCAATCGCACGCGGTAGAGTCACCGTCGACATCCACGAGTGCAAAGGTTGCGGTCTGTGCGTGGAGTCTTGTCCTCCGCGATGTCTTGAACTCACCCCCGAGTTGAGCGCGCTCGGAGTTCATCCCGCACGCTACACCGGGCAGGACTGCACCGGATGCGGCATTTGTTTCTACTGCTGTCCCGAACCAGGTGCCATCGTCGTTTACCGCCTGGTGCCCGCTCTCAAGCTGGTTCCAAAAGATCAGGGAGGCCAACATGCGGCAGCTCTGTAAAGGTAACGTCGCCGTCATCAAAGGCGCCATCCTCGCCGGATGCAGCGCCTATTACGGCTACCCGATTACTCCTGCCAGCGAAATTGCTGAAGCCGCGGCTTTGTACATTCCGCAGGTCGGCGGCACATTTCTGCAGGCGGAAAGCGAAGTCGCCGCCATCAACATGGTGTACGGCGCATCTGCGGCCGGGGTCCGCGTCATGACCGCATCCTCAGGCCCCGGCCTCAGTCTCATGCAAGAGGGCATCTCCTATCTCGCGGGCGCTGAACTGCCCTGTGTCATCGTCGATGTCGTCCGCGGTGGCCCGGGTCTGGGCAACATCGCCCCCGAACAGAGCGACTATTTCGCCATGGTCAAAGGTGGAGGACACGGCAATTACCGCAATATCGTCGTCGCCCCCGCTTCTGTGCAGGAAATGGCCGATCTCACCATGCTGGCTTTCGAACTCGCGGATCGATACCGCAATCCTGCCGTCGTTCTGACCGACGGCTTCGTCGGACAAATGCAGGAACCGCTTGATCTCCAATATCGCGAAGTCACGTTACCGGAGAAACCCTGGAGCGTGAAAGGAACTCCCGAAACTCGCGCCAATCTTGTGAGTTCGATTTTTCTCGAACCTGACGAACTTGAAGATCACAACCGCGCCCTGGAAGCCAAATACATCCGCTGTGCACAGCATGAAACCCATCACGAAATGTACCGCACTGAAGATGCCGATGTGCTTCTGGTGGGCTTCGGTATCGTCTCGCGCGTCCTCCGCTCGGCGGTCGATAGCCTCCGCAAAGATGGACTCAAAGCCGGTTTGTTCCGCCCGATCACACTTTGGCCCTACCCCTCGAAAGCTCTTGCGGAAGCCGCATCCCGGGTGGACAAAGTACTTGTGGTTGAACTCAGCAATGGCCAGATGCTCGAGGATGTTCGTCTCGCACTCGAAGGCAAAGTCCCGGTTGAATTCTACGGACGCGTCGGCGGCAATGTGCCCTCGGTCGAAGAGTTACACGAGCAGGTGATGCAGCGGGTTGGCGCACTGATTTAGCGGTGCCGCGAAAGAGGAGTCAATTATGGCGAACGATGACAAAGCCGCAGTGATCGAACCGGAAGCTAGCCATCCGGAATACGAGTCGATTCATTCCAAGTCGCCGCTCTTCTACGATCTCTATGAGCGCAAGTCGGACCTTAAGCAACAGACCCACTACTGTCCCGGGTGCGGACACGGCGTCGCCCACAAGTTGATCGCGGAAGCACTCGAGGATCTCGGCGTCCAGGACCGCACCATATTCGTCAGCCCGGTCGGCTGCTCGGTCTTCGCCTACTATTACTTCGACGTTGGCAACGTCCAGGTGGCCCACGGGCGCGCTCCCGCTGCTGCAACCGCGCTCAAACGCGCCAACCCCAACTCGATGGTAATTTCGTACCAGGGTGATGGCGATCTTGCTGCCATCGGTACCGCCGAAATTATCCATGCCGCCAACCGCGGCGAAAAAATCACGGTCTTCTTCCTGAACAACGCCATCTACGGGATGACCGGTGGTCAAATGGCGCCTACAACCTTGGTGGGCGAGAAGAGCACAACCTCGCCCTTCGGCCGCCGTCCGGTCAACGAAGGCTTCCCCATCCACATGTCAGAGATGCTGGCCACTTTGGCTGCTCCCGTTTACATCGAGCGCGTCGCTCTCTGCGATAACAAAAACATCATGAAAGCCCGGCGCGCCATTCGCAAAGCACTTGAGCTTCAGAAGAACGAGGCCGGCTTCTCATTTGTCGAAATTCTCTCGCCCTGCCCGACTATCTGGGGCAAGGATCCGGTCGAAGCGCGCCGCTGGGTCCTAGACAGAATGGTTCCGGTATTTCCGCTGAGCGTCTTCCGTGATTGTAAACCCGATGTTCCAGTCATAAACGTTCCCGTGCGTCCCGTGCCCAACGTCCTCGAAATCACGCCTAAATCGGACACTGGCGCCACGACGGCGCATCAGCACCATCACCACTTCCAGAATCTGACCATCAAGATTGCCGGATTCGGCGGCCAGGGCGTGCTGCTACTGGGCCAACTCCTCACCGAAATGGGGATGCGCGAAGGCCTCGAAGTGAGTTGGCTGCCATCCTACGGCCCCGAAATGCGCTCTGGCAGCGCCCATTGCCACGTTTGCTTGTCGAAGCATCGTATAGGCTCTCCGCTCGTCTCCCATCCCGACGTCCTCATCGCTTTGAACGAACTGTCCTTACGCAAGTTTGCCGGTCAGGTCGCTCCCGGTGGAACGATTATTTACAACCGTGACCGTCTTCCTGATGATTTCGTGAAACCGCAGGCCCAGGTCATCTGTATTCCCGCCTCTGAAATCGCCGACAAACTCGGCTCCGCCAAGGCCGCCAACATCGTCATGATGGGCGCGCTGCTTGAAGAAACCGAGTGCCTCAGCGCAACCACCGCGCTCAAAGTCATCGAAGATAAAGTCAAGAAAGTTGCAATGTTGGAGATCAACCGTCAGGCCTTGACCGCCGGACGGCAGTTCGTCGACCATGAAGCCCACCTTGGTGCTGTCACCCAGCCTGACGGCTTCGCTGAATAGGCCACTGATCTGTCCCAAGCTTCTGGAGTCATCCTGAGCCGGGTGCCCCATCCTAACCGGAGCGTTCTTCGCGACGGTAGGGCTGACCCTCGACCTACGCCGCCGCATGTGTGGCGCGGGCGCCTCGCCCGCGAAGTTCCAATTCCGAACCATGATCAGAACCGAGGTTCATTCGTCGCAGTCAGGCACAGCTTCTAACGGCATCCTGAACTGGCGGGCGAGGCCGCCCCACTGTGGACGCCGTAGCTTCGAAATACAAATATCGTCGCCGCCTCCCGCATCTGCAGAAAGAGGACGCCGATGTGTTCGTCACGTTTCGCACTGCACGCCGCATTCTTCCGGAATCGGCGCGAGATTTGGTCCTTAGCCATTGTTTGCGCGAAGGGGGACTTGAGAGTTTCGCGGGCGAGGGCGCCCGCGCCACACAATTACAAGCGAGGATTCATCTGTATGCGGTCGTGGTGATGCCGGACCATGTGCATTCATTGTTCCTGCCGCTGCGAAATGACGATGGCTGGCCGTTTCCGCTAGCTGATATCCTGCAATGCATGAAGAGCGCAACTGCGCATCGCATCAACAAGCTGCTGCGAACATCAGGTCCGGTTTGGGAGGACGAATCCTTCGACCACCTCTTGCGATCGGATGAGAGTCTGAAAGAAAAGTGCGAATACATCCGCCAGAACCCTGTGGAAGCGGGATTGGTGAAAAGGCCTGAAGATTACAGATGGTTGTGGATCAATCCAGAAATAGAATTGTAAAGCAAAAGCCGCGACGTGTGGCGCGGGCGCCCTCGCCCGCGAAAGGGTTTTGCAGCTCACCCGCAACAGCTCCGCAGGAGCGGCATAATTTGGCCCAGCACGTCAGTGCTGGGTAGCGATACAAAATGGGATGGCTGCGCCGATGAGTCGCACTCACCAAAAATCCCCAGCCTCCGCAAAGAACGCGGAAGACCGGCCTCCCGCCAACGATCTCTGGATCGCCGCCCTTTGCCGCCAGCACCCGCTTCCCCTGTTAAGCCGCGATCGCCACTTCGACGGGGTGAACGGAATCAAGCGGATCGGCTGGTAAGTGTGGCGCGGGCGCCCTCGCCCGCGAAGACGCATTCCCAATTTCGGAAACATCTTTATAAAGTCGAAGGGCTCCCACACACTTTCGCGTGCAAGCTCCGAAGGAGCGACATGTTAGAGCCCGGCACGTCAGTGCGGTGTTACCCGCGAACCACTCCCACGCGCCGATGAGGCGCAATTGCCGATAACGGCTAGGGCCTTCAATCCCCAGCCTTCGCACAGAACGCGAAAGGCTGGGCCACCCGCCAACTCCTTTGGCTCACGGCCGAGAACAAAATTCTGCACCTGATCAAAGTCAAGTAGGTTGCTCATCGAGAATAGTAATTACTTGTTCCACAGCTGAGCTCCATCGTGAGGAGAGATACTGTACCTCCGGGGTGAAGGGCGCAGCAGACCACTGGCGATTGCAACAACCTTGCGAACAACGTGTTTCAGGCTTATAGTGTCGCCTGCATTGGAGGCCCCGATGAGGCTCACTATAGTCGCGATTATATTTGGATGTACTGCTTCGGGCCTAGCACAGAAACTCGACGTGAAAATAGTGGATCGACAAGACAATGAAACCGAATATACGTATGTTGTACCGAGCCATTTCAGCTCGCAATCTAACTCCTCCGCGAACTGTAACGGCAACGACAGCTACGTTAATTGCAACGGATCCACCACCACCAATGGCTACAGTACGCCCGCTCACCAGGTCTCGTATCACGTGCGCGGAGCCACTTTTTCACTGCTGTTGCCCGACGGTCGAGTAGCGGTTGTGAATTGCGAGAGCAAATTTGCCGAACACTTCGCTGGACATGCAGGTAACCATCGAAGTTGCCGGCAGCCGTTCGTCGAAAACATCAGTGCAGATTTCCAGGGCGACAAGGCGAAGCTGGAATGGGTTGTTAGTTTGGATGGAAAAAAGAAACAGACCGAAACCTACAAAATATTAGCCATTTTAGACAAGCCGAAGAGTAACTGAGTTTTGATTCGCCCAAACGGAAAAGGCCACATTGCTTTCGCAACGTGGCCTTTATTTATGCCGGCAACGACCTACGCTCCCACACACTTTCGCGTGCAGTACCATCGGCCCTGCGGGGCTTAACTTCCGTGTTCGGGAAGGGAA
>Ga0070741_10002021_pt1 | contig 56873 bp, 53 predicted proteins | sample Coa_R1_4_FD_66440 | JGI IMG/M metagenome (GOLD analysis project Ga0070741, IMG submission 66440) | Surface soil microbial communities from Centralia Pennsylvania, which are recovering from an underground coalmine fire - Coalmine... | ecosystem: Environmental > Terrestrial > Soil > Unclassified ... | reverse complement strand
CCAGTAGTCCACCGGCGTCGGCACGAGCCGGATTGTCTGCGTTGTTTCCGACTTCTCGCCAAGCACGAGCAGGATGTCCGCGCTCCTCCCCTTGCGTGGCGCGGAGAAACGCTTGATTTCGTTCAGCGCCACGTCATTGAGCGCCAGGTTCTCAACGAGAGGGCTCACGTCGCCGGGTTGCTGCCCAATGACCTTGACCGACGCATTGCGAAGAATGCCCGCGCCATGCTCCTTCGGCTTCTGTTTTGTTCCGACGAAGTCTTCGAGTGTCTGTGAGATTCCCCAAACGCTGGCGCCGCGCTTCCGCGCGGTTCGGAATAGCTGCACTACGCAATCGGCCAACACCGGCGATTCGAGCAGCGACCAGCATTCGTCGAGCACCGTGATCGAAGGTTGCCCGGACTTGCCCGATGCCCTCTCGGACATCGCTTGCGCGATCAGCATGCTCATCGCTGTCTCAAGACGGGGGTCTGAACTCAGTCCCTCGATGTTGAAGAAGAGCCAGTTGGCATCAGTGCGAATCGTCGTGTGCCGATCGAACAACTTCGAGTAGACGCCCTTGTCTCCCGTCCATTGCCGCAAGGCAACGGCGGCTAGCTGAGCCAGATGCCGGATGTGCTCGATCCGCTCTTCATCGGTCCACGTGGAGAGTTCGTTGCGAAGATCCGTGTACGTCGGCGTTTTATTGTCCGCGCGAACCGAGGCGCGCTTGTATACCTTTGCGATCGCCTCGGAAAGAATGTTGTCGAGCAGCGACGTGTCGGACTGGCCGAGGTCGCCGATCATATGCCTGGTCAGGTTTTTCAGAAACGCAATTTTGTCCTTGGTGGGCTGAATCTCACCCGGCGGCAGATCCCAGGAGTTCAGCGTCTCTGATCCTTCAAGATCCACTTCGATGACGCGCCCGCCCATCAGCTCGACAATCGGACGGTACGAGTCGCCGCGCTCGACGATCGAGATGAGGGGATTGGCGCGCGCCATCATCAACAGAAACATCTGGGCCATGAAGGTCTTGCCGCCACCGGATTTCGCCATGAACAGCATGTTCGCGTCACCCATCGCAGGGTCATATGGTGAGAACGGGATCAACTGCCGGTATGGCGTGTCTAGGAGCAGTAGTGGCGACTGGGGCGTTCCTTGCCAGGGCGTCTCGATTGGGAGCAGGTCAGCGGCATGAAGCGTCAAACAGCTCAGGTCTCTTTTGTTATCCTGCCCCATGCCGGGCAGATTGCCGATAAAGAGCCGCCGCTGCGCCAGTGATTCAGGAATGGCCCGCGCCCCGTTCATCCGCGTTACTGCATGCACCACCCGCTGGCGCCGGTCGTTAAGGGTTCGTTGTGCCTCCTCGATGTCGGCCCGGCTGACGATCGGCTTTGACGTCCGAACAGCGATCACCATCGAGTAGTTGCAGACCTTCAGCGAAGACGAGATCACCGCCTGAAGGACTTCCTGCAACTGGCTCTGCGCCACCTGAGCCTCGACGTTGATCTTGAAGCCGCCATGCGAATCCCGCTGAGCCGCCTGCATCCGACGCAGCCGGCCTTTGAAGTGTTCGAGTATCTTCGTCTGATCGGGGATGGTCACCTCGGCGTTCACGACGATTGGAAAATCCAGAACCAGCAGCTCGCGGAGCATCCCGGGGAACGTGCCATCAGGCAGGTCTTTCATGCTCACAAACGTGTAGAGCAGGCCGCCGACTTGCAGGTAATTCTCCTGTTCATCCTCGATGCTCGTGTTGGTGATCTGGCCGCGAGCGCTCCTGTACGCGAGCGAGTAGTCAGCTCGGCGAAGAGGGCTCCGGTCATCGAAAACCGGATTCAACGCCCGCTTCGCCTCCAGGAACATCTCCTCGTCGGTCATTCGGCGAACGTCCATGCCAGTCGCTACCAGCGTCTGCTCGACACCAGCCAGCAGGCTGCTGAACTCCGAGAGGAGGTCTTCATGTTCCCGCCGCTCGCGCTCGATGCACTTCTCGACCGACAGGCTGAACCAGGACTTCTTCTTTCCCTGGAGCTTCTCCGCCAATTCGTGATGGATCCGAGGGTTCCAGATGAAGTATGCGTGCAGAAGGTGACGCAGGTAGTAGCCGTTCGCGGCGTTCGCGTCCCATCGTTTCATCCGAAGTCTGTCGATTTCCTGAAGCACGGGATTCTCGTTGCGATTCAGCCGCGGATACGTGCTTCGGACGTCACCGATGCCCTCCGTAATCTCGAAGCGCATCTGGAGCCGCATCGAGCGTTCCGGCAGAGACCGGATGAGCGCCTCAAGCGCATGCTTGGATCGATTCCGCATGTCGTCGTCGTGATAGAAGCTGTTGAGGCCGTCGAGCTCGTACCCGGCCACCAGACTTCCGTCGACCTGAACCATCACGCCGTCGAGGTATTCGCGAACCGGCAGCAGTTCGCAAAGTGCGGGCTTCCGCAAGGCTTCGTCATGTTTAGCGTGCGTCTGGGGCCTCATCATTTCAGGAACTCCTTTGTGAACTCGCGGTCCGGTTCCATGCCGCAGTAGATGTGCGGCTTGGCATGCCAGATGACCAGGTCCCGGATGTAGCCTCGCGGCTTGCCGTACTTGAACAGCATAAGGACCGGCACCGCTACAACCGGCACGATGTACTGAAGGATGATATTCAGAGGGACGCCGTGCATCTCCCGGCCCAGAAACCGGCCGAAGATGTTCATAAACGCGGCCAGGCCGATCACGATGAACAGGTCCTCGAATTCCAGGTAGAAGAAGGTGACCCGCTGGTGAAGATTGCGATGGACCGGTGTTACTTCAAGGGCCATACGTCCGTCCTCCTAACTCACTCCTCCCGCGCCCTGAGCGATAAAGAACTCGGCGAGCCGGAGCGTTCCCGACAGTCCAAAGCACACCATCGCCGCGACGATGTGCCGCGCCCACGGCGCGCCCGGATAGATTCGGAATCCCATGCCGCCGTAGTGCAGAATCGCCATCACGATTTGCAACACGCCGTAGAGGGGGAGAAAGACGTTCGCGGACCAATTGACCAAACCCAGCAGCGTCACCCAGACCGCGTCCGGGTCGTTCCAGGCCCGCTGTTGCGAAAATGTTTCGATCGCGCGTAGGATGCCCGAAACCATGAGCGCCGCGAATCCCGCGTACATCGAGTACTGAAACGGTGCACTTCGTGAGTAGCGGAGCACGGCGATCACGAAGAACAAGCCGGCCAGCGTCGGCATGATCACGTTGGCAAACCAGTTCGTCAGGTTCGTGAGTCCCGTTAAAAAGTCCACAATCCCTCCTGCGCTCTACATCATTCGGTTGATCAGAATCCAGAGCGCGCTCACGGTCAGAAATCCGCCCGCGCACATCACCAGGCGCAGATAGCCCGGCCGATTGAAGGCGAACAGCACAATCGCCCCGCAAACTGAAAGCCCGGCGGCAATCGGCATAATCCGGCTCGCGAGGTAGGTCCACATCGATTCGAGCCCGACCGCGATTGAGAACCGGTTTCCCGCCGGGGTCCAGGCGTCGAGGAGCGCGTGCGTGGACGATATCGCCAGCAGGAACATCGCGCTCAAAATGGACGGTAGAGGCCCTGTGCCACTCGCAGTGTCGAGAACCGAGCGCACCACGAAGTACGCCGCAGCGACTGGCGCGATCCGCGCGACCACGAACGAACTCACGAACGTGGATATCCCCTGCTGGATGTTTGCCAGCCATGGCGTTCCGACGGCCGCTCCGGGTGGGAAGAAGACCGGCACGCCGAAGAACTGAAACCAGGTGACCGTTGGCTCCAACCCGAGAAAAATCACCGCCCAAAGCATCCATTTGGAGAAGCCGCCGCCCACCCAGAACACGCTGCCTCCCTCTCTGCGAAGCGCAATGCCGGCGTTGAGCAGGCACACGAAGGCCGCCGGTCCCGCCAGCAGCAGCAGCACGCGGATGATGTCGTAGAGAAGCGGTGGCATTTTCGTTTTGCCTTTTGTGATGGAGTGCGGGTGTCGCGGACAGGCCCGCACTCCGGCTCCTCATCTTCCGGCGCATTCCGCTAGGAAATGCCACCGCCGCCCTGGGTGATCCAGAACTCCAGCAGTCGGGTCACACCGGACACTGCGAGACACCCCAGAGCCGTCACGACGTACCGCACCACGCCGCGGCCTGACATGTAGGAGACCAGACCGCCGGCGATGGCGAGGGCCGCGCCGACTGGGGCGATTACATTGCCGACCCAGTTCACTAGGTTGAGAAAGGCGCCTTCCGGTTGAGCGCCCGTCTGGCCTTGGACCGCCACGTTGGTCTGTGGTGCCGCGCCGAGGTTTTGGGCCAGCAAGGCAACGTTCGCCGTCGTCAGAAACAGGAGAACCGCGGCGAGCAGGACGGCCGCCCGCTGCCTGGTCCCCGATAGCTGTTGCATGAAGGTTTACCTCCCGATCGAGATTCGGCTCAAGCAGAGCGCCTGAGCATGGGAGGAATCTACAGCAGGTTCCGGGATTCTCAAAACGAGTTGCGGCAGAGCCTCTGGGTGATTGATTTGCCGAGCTAATCAAGCGCTCTCGCGCTACCGAATCCGGCCTGATGGCAGTGAGCGCTTCACAGAATGCCGCTGGTTGTTTAGCGCCGCCGACACCTAATCGAGCATGGGTCGCTGTCGAAACAACTGGCCCTTGGGACCGTTCAATTCCTGCCGGCGCTTCACTATCCACTTCTGTAGCGCAGTGCCCTCGACTCGATACACTTTTCCGTCCGTCACGACTTCGAACACGGTCGCCAGCGTGGGGACCGGCAGATGGTTGGGGTGCACGGCGGCTCGCTGGCTTTTCGAGTGCACAACAAACTGATGGGCTGCATCATAGCTGCTCTCCGCTTGGACGTCGATGCTGTGCCGCCGCCCGTCAGGTTCAATGACAGTGACCGTCGCCCATTTCGACACGACCGTCATTATAGCTCCGCTGGCGAACAAAAGACGAATATTCTGGTTGGCCGAGCTTAGCCCGGTTCGCGCACCACCTCGCGAGGCTCTTTATCGGTCCGGAGCCCGACGAATCGGGAATGCCGAAGGTGACCATCCACCGTCCATTCAACGAAGTCGAATTGTCCCACCAGCGTTGGCTTGAGCCACCGGCAATCGGCCATTTTCGCGGCGGTAAGCCCCTGGCCCCAACGCCCGGCATGTTTCTCGGGGAGATTTGCAAAAGGGCAATCCGGAGTCTCGAGACCGCGGAATTTCTTGAACAGCTGCTCCCGTGATGCCGGAGTGAAGCCGTTGCGCGTGCGCGCGGCGTACATCAGTTTGCCGCCTTCGTAATATCCAAATATGAGAGCATCGAAATTCTTCGGGCTCGGGGTATATCCGCCGATGACGAATTCCTGGCCCTGATTGACTCGCATCTTCTGCCAGGCGCCCGAGCGTTGGCCCGGCTCATACCGGCTGTCCATGCGCTTCGCGACGAGCCCTTCCAGTCCTTGCGCCTTCACGGATTCGATCAGGTCAGATAGGCTCGCCTCAAACACCGGTGAATACCGAACCGGTTCTCTTAGCTTTGGTAAGACCTGCCCTTCGAGCAATTCCCGCCGACGCGAAAGAGGCTCGCGCATCACGTCCTTGCCGGCGAGCATCATCAGATCGAAGACGTAGTAGAGGAGCGGCGTCTGAGATGAGCGGTAGTTTTGCAGTGCATTGAACGATGGCCGTCCACTCTTGTCGAGCGCTACGATTTCGCCGTCGATCACGGTCTCATCAGGCAGGCCGGCAAGAGCCTTCACTATGGCCGGATACTTCGCTTTGAAATCGTTGTTATTGCGCGAGCGTAGATTAACCTTGCCGCCCGACTTGAAGGCGATCGCGCGGAATCCGTCAAACTTCAGTTCATGCAGCCATCCCGCTCCGTCGGGGAGATCGTGTTTTGCCAGGAGCAGCATGGGCTCAATGAACATCGCCCTGGTCACGTCTGCAAGTATCTCGCAGAGTTCCGTGTCAAGGCCCGCAGGCTGCTGTCACTCAGAAGCGTGGCTGCACGCGTCCGAGCGCTTCGTCGAGATCTTGCAGTCGCAGAGGCGGCAGTTGGTGCGCATCTGCAGACATCCGGCGCATTGCCACGCGCTTCATCGCGTTTATGGTCGCCTCGAGATCCGCCGGTGACAGACCTTGTACGCGGTTGATGATTGCCGTCGCAGTCAGGCCATCCTCCAGCTGCGCCTTGCCGAGATATCGAGTAAGCAGCCGCCGGTACCCAGCCTCGTCAGGGACGCCGATCTCGATCTTCTCGCTGAATCGGCCCCCGCGGAGAATGCGCGAGTCGACACGGTCGGGGTAGTTCGTCGTGCCAACCAGGAAGACATTGTGCTCTGGCTTGAGCGCGCTGATCTCGGTCAAGGCCTGTTCCACGAGCTGCACGTCGTGCTGTCCAATCGGCCCCTGCACGGTCGGGAACAGCCCGTCCATCTCGTCGAAGAACAGAATCGACGGCGCGTTCTCCTTTGCCCGGCTGAAGATTTCGCTCATCCGCTTCACGGATCCGCCGACGGCGCTCGACAGCACTTCACTCGGCGTGATCGCGAAGAAGCTGCGCTTCGACTGAGAGGCAATCAGCCTTGCTGTTAACGTCTTGCCTACCCCCGGCGCGCCGAGCAGGATCAAGCCTGTAGGGGCTGGCAGCGACAGCCGCTCAGCCGCGCCTGGTTCCATCAAACGGATCAAAGTCCGGAGGTCCTCAAGGGTCGGCTCCGGGAGGATCACGTCATCCCACGTCACCTGCTCCAACGTCGGCCGATCCTGGCCGCCGCTGTTTTCAAGAGCCTCGATGAGGTGGCGCTCTGTGACTGGGCCGCCATCCGCGAGGAGAGCCGCACGGTCAACCAGTCCTTTGAGGCGCGCGGGGCTCCAACCGGGCGTGCGCCGGGCGATACCTGACAGGTCGTGCTTCTTCCATTCATGCCTCCGAAGTTGAGCCGCAAGCATCTCCTTCCGGCTTTGCTCGTCTGGCAAGTCAAGCCGGAGCTTTAAGTCGAATCGCCCATCCCGGATCAGCGTCGGCTCGAGGCCATCGAGGTAGTTCGTCGCGGCGACGATGAGCAGGCCGTCGAAGTTTCTATACCGGTCAATCGACTGCATCAGTTGAGTCGTGACGGTGTTGTATTCGCGTCCCCCTCCGCCAACGTCCGTGCCGCTTTCCTGTGGCTGCTTCCGGCTGCCTATCGAATCAATTTCGTCGAGAAAGAGAACAATCGGCCGGTGACCAGCTGCCCATTCGAACACGCGGCGAATCTCCGCGCTCGTTGAGCCGATGTTGACGCCCATCAGTTCGGGACATCGTACGTGGTGGAAGTTGACCCGAAACTCTCCCGCGGTCGCTTCAGCAAGAAGATTCTTCCCGGTACCCTGCGGGCCGTGTAGCAGAATGCCATTTCGCACGATGCCAGCCGGTTTCTTCTGGAACCGGTTCCTGGCAACGATCTCCACTTCTTTCTTCAAGCGCTCGAATCCGCCTACGTCCGCGAACCGCGTTCCTGGAATGCTCGACCAACTGGAATCCACAGGCTGAACCTCCGCGGCCGTCGCCGAAGTCTGTGCAAATCCGTGTCGTCGCGGCCATAAAGCGCGGAAAGCCCAGAAAACCAGAACGACTGCGCAGGCCCACCACAAAACCGTGAACGCCCCATCCCAGGTTTTTGCAGCGGGAAGAATTCTCTTTACTGCGCCAAATGCAACGTTCAGATTCAGAACTAATGCCACGAGTGCCACCCATCGTGCCGCGAACAGGGGAATCCGAGGCGTCGGCTTCGGGAGAAGGAACAGGACGGACCAGGACGTGATCAAGGTCACGAGGCTATCGGGCCGAAAGGAGAGCCAGTTGAGAGCAAGGCACTCGCCCAAAACCATCGCACACGACACCACGCACCGAAACAGCCACGCAGACCGTTCGGTCTCAGAAGAGGTCTTGGCGCGCCGCGCCAGGTAGTCGACCTCTCTGCCGATACTGTCCGCGCTGGCCCTCAGATACCACCCGATCCACGTAGCGAGGCCGGCGTTTGGCGGTCCAGATCCGAAAATACCCGGCATGGGCCCACTCCGAACGAGTGTTCCCAGCATACCGAATTCCGCTCTGCGGACGAAATGGCCATACCGGCGGTGCGTTGCATCACCTGTCTGCAGTCAGCGTATCTGCTCGCGGTGAGCTCAACTGCATCAGGCGATTCATCTCGCGTAACTCGTTGCGGAGTTGCATCATTTCACGCAACTCCTGCTCGGATAATGCACTACGCGATGAGGTCTGCTGTAGGGGAACCGGGAGGGGTTGCTGACCCGCTCGCTGGGGCGCGGCATCTGATGGTCGGGTCACTCCAGCCTCATGGAGCACGAGATAGAAGCGCGTGTTCGCTGGAACCGTGACGACGATGTTCTGCTGATAGGCCAGCATCGCGAGTTCCTGTTCTCCGGCCAGAGCGATGTTCGAGGCCAACCGTTCTCTCAGCAGCACCGAGTTGTCGATGCCCCCAGTGAGCCCCCTGCCACCGACAGCGAACGCCGCGATCGTGCCCACGCCAGTAAACGCTCGGGTCAGGAATTTCTTGGCGCTATTTTTACCATTGACATCTCCGCGCAGAGCCGTCCGCTCCATGCTGATCGCCGAACCATTGATCGCCTCCTGATCGCCATTCGGAAACTCCAGCGTGTGGAACTTCAGGCTTACCCAGCCTTGCGGAGTCGCCTGCGACAGATCGCCGTACGCCTTCGTGCCGGCAGGAACGATCAACTGCCCGCCTTCCTCGTAGTTGTACTCGATAACCGCCGTCACAGGCACCTTCGCCGCCGAGCTCACCGAATGCTGGAGCCGTGCGACGAGCGCTGTGCCCTGCGGAAGGAGGCCCCCGGACTTCCGATCGAGGACCGGTGCGGAACCGATCTGGTTTCCGGTAGTCGCGCCAGAACGGACAAAGACAATGGAGGATCTGCGGAGCGAATCGCTCACATTGGCGACCGGCGCCGGCGGCTGTGTTGCTTTCTGCCCGCCCAGGGCGTCGGTTTCGACGCCTCCAGCGGGAGGGACGAGGCCGCGGCGACGGTACGCGTCGGCCAATGCGGGGTCGTCAAAGTTAACGGTACCCAGCGCGTAGTTGGGATTCGGCGTTCTCTTCGGCGGCTGGGATGGCGGCGCGTTCTCTGCGCGTGGCGCCGCGCCGCGGTTCCGCATGGTTCCCAGGACGTCGCTTTCACTCAGCTCACCCGTTTCGTCACCCGCCTGTTGGTTCACCGAAAGCTGAGGCACAGGCGACCGAGTCGGTGCGTCTGGCTGAGCCGTGGGTGCCGGGCGCCCCAGATTCGGCGTTGTCCTCCGCTCCTTGCGGGTACTCTGGCTATCCGTCGTGAAGAGCCCGAAAAATAGGAATAGGCATGCGATTGTCGTTCCGGCCAGAATCACAAGACCCCGTGTACGCTCGCCTGATTTCGCCTCTCTGCTGGGCTGCGAAGACCTGGAGAGATGTTTGGCAAGTTGTGCCAGCCGGCTCGGCCGCGGCTCCTCCTCGGGAACCACTCCGGCGTCCGGTGGTGCCTGCGTTTGCCCCGGCTGCTCGGGTGGTTCCATGCCCGCCGGTCGCGCTTCATCTTCGCTGGGCTGTGGGCGGGTTTCATCGTTCTTGCCATCACTGTTCGCCATTCTTCGCCTCCTTCCTGATCGCCAATACGCCAAAGCCGATCGGCGCGAGCGCAGGTTTGTCCACTGCACCGCTTTCGGCAATTTGCAGGAACAAGCTCTCGTTCGACTGTTTGAAGTTGGGCCGGGTGAACACAACCACACCATCCGCCCGCTCTCCGGGACCAAGCTTGCGTCGGCTCAAACGGAACTCCGTGACCGGAAGCTGCTCGCTTGTGCCCCATCGGCTGCGCCGGATGATGAACCCCTTTCGAACCTTTCCGGCCAGCTGGATCTGCGGCGGCAGAATCTCAATGGCTCGCTCTCGAGGGTTAACGGCGGAGAAGAGCACCACGACCGTCTGGCCCGCATCGATGACTTCGGAAACCCCGGCCTGAACATGATCTCCGCCGGCGTCAGGCGCGGGTGGACGCATCCCATACAGGGCCGGCAGAGATGCGCGCTGCTGCCGTTCCAGCAACCGATCCAGCGGCTCTCGATCACCTGCATTCGACTCCGCACTGCGCGCCGGCTGGCCGGAGCTCCACGCCGCAGGACGCACATTGGTGCCGCCCATTTCGATGTCGCCGCGCAGGTCGATGGTTCGCGGGACTTCGAGTGTTCCGAAACCGCTCTCCTCGATCAGGAATGTCGCCGTTGGCCTGTAGCTTAGAACAAAATCGACCGGCTTCGATCCTCCACCTTCGCTCCGCAGGACGAAGCTAACCTGGCGCCCCTTGATGGTGGTGACCAGCAGGTTCGACTCAGCCGGTTCCTCAACCACGGGTTTGACGAACACCAGCGCGGGCTCCTTGTCGGAGTGTTCAGCGAGAAACTTCTCAGGATCTCCGACGATCACGGAGCTGACGGCCTCGGGCATTCTGATCGCACTGGCGTAGCGCGGCGCAAGACGCACGATGTTCGCCTGTTCGCTAAGGCTCCTCTGGCTCACTACGGGCTTCACGTGTGTCTGGGCCGTCAGGAGCCCGGTTGCCAAGAGCGCAACGAGAAATCTCATTTCAAGTCCTTCCTTTCGAGTCGCGCGGCCGCTCGGCTGCGGTTCCGCCTGTACAACTCGGCGACACGGCTGACATACCTGTGGACTTCCGCGGACGTGTATCGCAGGCCGGAGCGCATGATGCGGGCGTGACCTGCGTTATAGCTCGCCACCACGAGCCGCATGTCACCGCCGAAATAATCCATGAGCCAAGCCAGATATGCGACTCCCCCTCGGATGTTTTCGGCGGCATCAAAGCGATTCCGGACCTCAAACGCCACCGCGGTTGCCGGCATTAGCTGCATCAGGCCGGCGGCGCCGGCCTCCGACACCGCTCGGCAGTTCCAACCCGATTCGGCTTCGATGACGGCGTACACAAGTTCGCGTTGCAGCCCATAGGCATCTGCCCAATAGTCGGCCCAGAAGCGCGCCTCCGTAGCCCCGAGCAGTGGCGTCGCGAGAGCAGCAAGGGTCAACACGAACCGTCTCATGTCGCGGCCTCAAACAGCGCCTCCGGCCTACTCATCGCAGCCAGCGCCTTGTCCCGGTATTCGTGCGCCGTTGCCACCAGGCTGCTGAAGCCGTCGCGCAACAGCAGGCGCTTCACGTCTTCCTCCGTTTTCGCCAGGAACGGCAGCAGAACATCTCGATCCTCCGGACGGATCTCCGATCTGCCGAGGAGTTGAAGCGCCCGGACGAACTGCACGATCTCATCGATCGACGGTGGCTTCACCAGGTTGTAGCCCCTCAACGCCTGGGCAAGCCCGACCGCCTGCGCCTTTAGCTCGAGCGGAGCCTCGACTGTCCGGATATCCAGGATCTCCGCCTCTTTTTTCACGTCCGGATGCTCGATCCTTTGATACAAGCTCCGGCGCCGCAACGGATCCCCCAATCGCCGCTCCCGGTTCGAGGTCATGACGACGAACGGAATGGTCTTCGCCTTAACGGTGCCGAGCTTAGGAACCGTGATCTGCCAGTCGGACAGAATCTCGAGCAGCAGCGCCTCGAACTTCTGGTCCACCTTGTCGAGTTCGTCGATCAGCAGGACCACTGGTATCGGCTGTAGGACGGCCTGGAAAAGCGGACCCTGGGTGAAGAAGTCCAGTGTGTGCAACTGGAGGCGAAGCTTCTCCCAATGGCGGTCGAGTGTCTCCGCCTGCGTCTCCAGGAACAGACGCTGCAGAGCCTCGTCGAAGGATCCGATCGCCTCCTTCTCGGTGATGCCTTCGAAGCATTGCAGGCGGATGAGGTCGCATTTCGCCGCCGCCGCGAACGCCTGCGCGAGATACGTCTTCCCGGTTCCGGGCGGCCCTTCGACGAGAATTGGTTTCTGCATCCGGGTTGCGAGCCAGATGATCTGCACCAGCACCGGATCTGTCGCATAACCGGCTTCGCGGAGTCCGGCGGCGACGCTCTGCGGAGTCGCGAACATTTGAGAGAAGGATAGAGCGTGAACGGCGAGAGGCCAAAAGACATTTCTCGTAGTTCGTTCTGCGAATTGCTCACACAGCGGGAGTTTTGCTGATTTGAGCGCCGATCACGAGGTCGTGAGTGGTGACATTCCACAGGCGGGAGAAGTTAGCGACATCCCACACCGAATGGCCCTCGAACACTGCGACACTCCACATCCGTGATATTGCCGGACATCCCACAAGAAAGAGGCCTGGACAGCAAGACAACCCACAACCCAGCGACGCAACGACATCCAACGAGTGAGAGACCGCGGTGACATCCCACGGAACCATCGCCCTGAACAGCGCGCCATCCCACAGCCGTGAGACTGCATGGACATCGCACAGGAATGCACGGGCAATTGAGTCATCCACGATCGGATCGACGTAGAATTCCGTGTGACCATTCGCTCCCAGGTCCTCGACGGCCTCAATGCTGCGTCCCACTATGGCATCGAGGACCTCGCGCTATCCCTCCTCGCACTGCGGGAGTCCGGAGCGGATCCGGAGTCGCTGCTCCGTTCACAGGATCGCTCTGGCGGATGGTGCGCGATCCCGGGGGCAGGAGAGCCGGGCGTCTTTCACACGGCGCTCGCTCTTCTGGCACTTCGTCGATTCCGTCGTCTGCCGCTTCAAAGCGCAGCCGATCACGCCTTTCGCTGGCTCTCGGATGTTCGGGGGCTGGAGTCCCACTGGCTGTGGCAATGGAAGTTCCGCCTGTTCGATCGGCAAGTTCGCTTCGATCCGTCGAAATCCGGCTGGCCATGGGTTCCCGGCACTGTCAGTTGGGTTGCTCCAACCGCGCTGGCGGTCCTGGCCTTCCAAGCCTGGCATCGTGAATCACCACGCATTCCCAGCGCGTTCGATATGCTTCTCGACCGAGCGTGTCCCCAAGGCGGATGGAACGCCGGCAATTCCGTGGTTCTCGGTGTCGAACTGGATCCGCATCCCGACTTCACTGCGATGGCCCTTCTCGCACTCGGCGATTCAGATCATTCCAACGACGCCGTTGTGCACCGATCCCTGAGATACCTGCACGACCGCTTGAATAGGACATCCTCGCCGTACTCTCTTGGCTGGGCCGTGCTCGCTCTCTCGGCCTACGGGCACGCGGGGGCAGAGGACTTGAGAAGCCAACTGGAACGGGCAACGGCTGCTCGAATTCCTGCGCTTCCTTCCCGTGCTCTCGCCCTTGCGGCGCTCGCACTTGAGCAGCCACCATTCAGGTTCGAGGGCACGGTCCGATGAACCGCCGTTCACTGCTGGCCGGCAGCGCGCTCGCGGCTACGGCCGCGTTGGCGGTACGCCAACAATGGTGGCCTCGAGTTCCGCGCCGCAGCCGGCGTATATCGCGCGCCGCCGTTCTTCGATGTGATCGCTACGAACACACGCCGGGCGTAGTTCGGGATGGCCTCAGACTGCTGGCGCCAACCGTTCGCGGCAAGCGCGTACTCCTGAAACCCAATCTTGTCGAATACTCCCCGACGGCGCCGATCAACACGCACCCCATGCTGATCGCCTCGACTGTGGATGCGCTGTACATGCTCGGCGCGGCTTCGGTGACGGTCGCGGACGGCCCCGGGCACGTGCGCGACACGGAGCTGCTGCTTGCCGAATGCGGCCTGCGAGCGCAACTTGACGAGGTCGGTCGTGCGGAATTCGTGGATCTCAATTTCGACTCGGTCGTGCGCGTCGATCCCGCCACGCGTTTAACGCAACTCAGCGAAATCTGGTTGCCCGCTTCGATCCGCGCGGGGGACGTCTTGATTTCAATGCCCAAGATCAAAACGCATCACTGGGCCGGCGTCACGTTGAGTCTGAAGAACCTGTTCGGCGTCGTGCCGGGATCGATCTACGGCTGGCCCAAAAACGTGCTGCACTGGCAAGGCATAGAGAATTCCATCGTCGAACTGGCCGCCTCGGTTCCGGTTCACTTCGTGATCGCCGACGGAATCGAGGCGATGGAAGGCAACGGCCCGCTGCACGGTCCGATGAGGCGCCTCGGCTGTCTCGTCTTCGCGGATGACCCGGTTGCCGCCGACGCCACGTGCTGCCGCCTCATGGGCATCGACCCGGCACGGGTCCGCCATCTTCAGATGGCGTCGTCGCTTGGGAATCTCCAACCGGACCGCATCGAACAGCGCGGTGAGCGCATCGAGACTCTGATGCAGCGATTTGATCTGCTTCCAGGGTTCGGTCACCTTCGAGGCGGGTTTTAGTCGTCGAGAATGCCCTTTGTAGTGGGCGGCTTCACGTTGAGCGACGGGTCGGGGTATCCATTCAGGACAAGCCATTCCTTCTGCTCGCGGGATAGCTTCCAGTACGGCACGGCCTCGGGGTGTTCGCGCAGAAGGTCCCTAAACGTGGTCTCGGCGATGCCGCCCTTGAACCGCCGCAGAATGCCTTTCTTCAGCAGGCGATACACAGTTGCGCGAGAGGTACCGATGTCGGCTGCCAACTCTGTGGGAGTGAGCACGATCCTCTCCGGATCACTCTCGGGTTTACGCTTTGGACTGCAGTATCCATGCCGCTCCTTCCATTTCCTGACCGCGGCCGGAGACCTTGGGATCTCGCTCTTCTGGCCGTTCTTAGCCGCATCGATCTCCTCCGGCAACCACCTGCGCTTCTCCTCCCACGGGAGTAGTCCTTTTGGCAGCACTCTCCTCAAGAACTGCTTGACCGCTTCAATGGATCGGCCGAGTTCGTTGGCGACCACGTCAATGGGCGGCCTTGTCTCGGCCGGCGTACGCGCCCACTCCAGGACCAGTCTGGCCTCCTTTGTCGACCAGCTTCTCGTGGCCCTGAAAATCGCCGATGTCGCGGCAGCGGACACGCGACTGATCGTAAGGCGACCTCTGGAATTGATCCAAACGTCAAAACGCCCCGTCGGCGATAGCGTCGACGTAGTTATGACCCTTCGGCTTGCGCCAGCGAAGTCTTGTCTACTCAATGAGTTACACTATGCCTTGAGGCATGCTCGAAATCACCTCGACCGGCGGATTCGGGGCTGTGAAAAATACTCGACGCAATCACGAAAATTGTCGACCGGGCGGGCCCTGGACCGACTTTGTGCGGTGTCCATTACTTGCGCGTAGCATCGCGCCGTCCTAAGCTGAAGCGTCTCACCGACACGATCGGAATACGGCGGTGGGCCGAGCCGATCCAGCGCTATCGAGTGGAGTTCATTGGTGACCCGCAAGACGACACAGCGGCGACCGAGTAGTCGCGCCAGCGACGATGCGGCGCTGCATCGCCGAATGCGACAACAATCGCTCAAGACGTCGTGGCGGACCTTGGCGGACGCATGCGAGCAAATGATCGAATGGCGCTCGTTTGCACTATGGGTGCGCGCGATCATTGGAGCCGAGCGCTCCCTTCCACAATGGCTGAGAGCAGCCCTTGACCATCGCTGCCAGGGTTTCCTTGAACTACGATCGAACGCAGACGATCTCGATTCGCTTTGGCTCGACCTCTCCACCTGGATCGATGAGCATGTCTTCACAGCCGCTCGAGCGGGTGGGTGGATTGAGGCGCTCCACTACTACTCCGGCCGAGACCCGCGATCTGAACGGATCTGGAAGTACTGGGAGCGCGCCGAAGCCGCGTGGCTTGAACAAAAGCCGCAGCGGTATCCATCCGCTGATGAATGGCACCAGGATGCGCTGAAGCAAAACCCAACGTCTGCCGAAACCGTACAGTTGGTAGCGCAATACATCGAGTGGGAAGCCTTCGCTTTTTGGGCTCGCTTGATCGCTGAACGAGAACCCGAACTACCTAAGGAAGTAGTGGGGGTGATTGAACAACGATGCCCTGGCTTTCTCGCTGGTCTTCACACTGAGGAGCCCGATCGCATCGAATACTCGACATGGCTCTGGCGTCGCCTGCTCGCCTGGATTGAAATCCATATTCTCGCGGATGCGGCGAGGGCCTCATCGCTTGATGCCGTCCGCGATGCTGCGCGATCTCATCTGCGCGGCGAACGCATCGCCGAGTATTGGGCCGATTGCAGCTCTCGATGCCGAAAGAGCCCGCCTGCCCCATATCCGAGCTTCGAACAGTGGCTTCGAGACGCCGACGCGTACTCTGCGCAGTAGCTGCAAAACGACAATCACCGGGCTGGTTACCAGTGGGGAAAGCCAACTTTCCGGTTGGGGACTCCACAAGCCGCATGGTAAACGGTACGCCGTGATCGTGAGTTTAGGTGGATCGCCGGCAACGCAGCGGGCGCTCAGCCTCCCATTGCATGCCGTCACCCATGTTGTATACTGAACCGTATGGTTCAGTATAGCCAAACCCACTTCGATGCTTCGTTCGGCGCGCTCTCGGACGCCACCCGACGCGGCGTTCTGGAGCAACTCGGGCGTGCGGACGCTTCGATCACAGCCCTTGCCGAGAGGTTCCACATGACCCTTACGGGCATGAAGAAACATGTAGGCGTCTTAGAGCAAGCGGGGCTCGTCAGCACAGAGAAGGTTGGGCGCGTTCGGACCTGCAAGCTCGGGCTGCGCGGACTGGAAGAAGAGGCGGCATGGATCGAGAGGTATCGCCAGCTCTGGGCCGCGCGCTTCGACGAGTTGGACATTGTTGTCGAGGAATTGAAGCGGAAGGAGAAAGCAAATGGACGTAAGAAGAGAAAGTGAGGCCACCCCCACGAAGAACCGCACGAGGGTGGAGCGGAAGTCCGAGTGCGAACTCGTCGTCACACGCACCGTCAACGCGCCTGCGCGCCTCGTGTTCGAGGCGTGGACCAAGGCAGAACTATTCAGGAGGTGGTGGGTACCAAAATCGTATGGGCTGACCCTGCTTTCCTGCGAAATGGATGTTCGCGTTGGGGGGCAGTATCGTTTGGTGTTTCGCCACGAAGATTCGACGATGGAGTTCTTCGGCACGTACCTCGAAGTGACACCGCACTCGTGCCTCGTTTGGACCAACGAGGAAGGTGACAACGGTGAGACCGTCACCACAGTGACCTTCGATGAAAACGCAGGCAAGACGTTGTTGGTCGTGCACGATCGCTATCCCTCGAAGGAAGCGCTTGACTCCGGATCGACGGGCGCGATGCCCGAGGCGCTCGACCAACTCGACGAGCTTCTCGCCAGCCTGGGATCAAGTACGGAGACAAAATGACGCAGCCAATCCATCAAACAAACGCTTCCGGGCGGCGACTGAACGGGCGGCGTTCAGCAGTGCGGGAGACAGCTTTCCTTTTAATGACGCTCGTTGCGACTGACGTGCCGGCGCAGCAGAAGCCAACGACGGGCTACGCGCCAGTCAATGGAATCAACATGTACTACGAGGTCCACGGCGGCGGCGAACCGGTGGTGTTGCTTCACGGCGCGTTCATGACCATCACCAACAACTGGGCCGGGTGGATCAGCGAGCTCTCCAAAACACGGAAAGTCATTGCCGTCGAAATGCAAGGTCACGGCCGCACGGCGGACGTCCCACGAGATATCACCTACGAAAACCTCGCCGACGACGTGGCCGCCCTGCTCAACCATCTCAAAGTCGCGCGAACCGACCTTATCGGCTACAGCATGGGCGGAGCCGTGGCGATGCAGTGTGCGATCCGCCATCAGAACAAAGTGCGGAGGGCAGTCATCATTTCGTCCACGTTCCGCCGTGACGGCATGATCGCGGAAGCGCTCGCACATATCCCGAAGCTCACGGCGGACGATTTCAAAGGCTCGCCCATTGAGGCCGAGTACAAGAAGCTGAGTCCGACTCCGGACGACTTTCCGAAGTTCGTCCAGCGAATCGTTGCCACGGCCTCGAACGGGTACGACTTCGGAGCCGACAAGCTTAAGGCCACCACGACTCCCATGTTTTTCATTCACGGCGACGCTGACGGCATACGGCTTGCCCACGTTGCTGAAATGTTTCGCCTAAAGAGTGGCGAGGTCCACGGTGACATGAAGCCGCGCTCCGCATCGCGATTGGCCATCTTGCCCGACACCACTCACGTGACACTGATGCAGCGCATATCCATCATCGTCCCGATGGTGAACGACTTTCTCGACGCCAAGCCGTAGCCGTGCTACGGCTCGCGCCGTTTGCCGAACGCGAAATTCGTACCGCAGTCAATACGACCGTCCGGCTGATCGAAACTGCACCAACGAAAGTTCCTCCTCCTGCTTCGAGCCGCTTACCTGAAAGCAGTAAAGAACGATCCGTCGTCTACAGTAGAGCGATCCGCACCTTTGTGCCGTGTCACGCCCGATGCTGGTAGGTGCCGATCAACGAACGTGTTGCCTTTCCGTCCTTTTCCCGATCAGCCGAATGGAGACTTCGGGCGCTCGGCCTCACAGGAATGGACTGTATCGGCAGTCGTATTCAAGCCTTTGTCCGCCCGCTTGACTGAGCGAGAGTCGCGCGTGCGTAGCCCAGCGACCGCACGACCCAGTTCCGTGCTTCGGGAGCGAGCGTTTCGAACGGTATCTCCTCGGGGTGGTACCGGCACAGCCAGCGAAGAGACTCCTCCGTGATGCGTCCTCTCTTGCGCTGGAGCCATCCTAGACGCACCCACCTTTCAACTGCTGTTTCCGGCACGCGCAAGTCTCGAACGAGGTCTTTCGTCTTGAAGCCACCAAAGAATTCCGCGCCCCAGCCGAGTCTTCGCAGCCGGCCCACTGCGGACTCCTTTGTGCAACCCAGCCGCTTCGCGATCGTCTCCGGCTGGCAGCCCTGCAGGGAGAGCAGCAGGTCATCGAGGGCCGGCGTCCACGTTTGATACGGAAGTTCACGACGTTGGGTCAATCCCAAGGCACGTGCGCGCCAGATGATACTGTGCCGAGACCAGTCCGGGTGCTTGGCGCGGATCTTCTCGATGGCCTCGTGTGAAGAAGCCCGGCTCCGGCCATACTCGTTCCGGATGATCTCATCCTCGACGGCGGTCCACTCGTGCTTGTGATACGGCGGCCGTTTCCGATCAGTGAGGCGCAGATACACGATTCGCGACCAGATCAGGCTTTCCGAAAACTGCGGATGTGAACGTCTGATGGAAGCGATGGCTTCGCGCTCACTGCCCGGGCTCTCGGTCAGGATTTCAGTCAGATACGAATCGAGGGAACGCGGCCACGCCTCGAAGGACGGAAACGGTCTCCGGCAATTGTTGCGTGCGTTGTCGCACAGTGATTCCGCCTCGGAGGTGCCCTTTCTTGCCGGGCTCTGTTGGTGTGCAACTCGTTTGGCTGACGCCGCGGTCAGCTTGGTCTTCACCTCCGCCGAGGCGGTTCCCGATGACCCGGGGGAGGAGGGTGTCTCGGAAGTAGCGCCTTTTTTCGCCATAAACCCACCTGGCACTGTTTACATGCGTGTGTTCCCAGTCAGCTGAGAGGTCGTTCGGGCCGGCGATCGAGCCGCGTCCAGCCAAACGCCACAAGCCCCTATCTAATAAAGGGTTCTGCGAGCCAAAATGTCCCAAACTTTCATGAGGCCCGACTGCGGATAGCTGTGGAGCGTTTCTCCGAAGCCACGTATGCAGTTGAAAACAAAAGCGGAGGAACGAGCCTCGCGCACCGTGTCACGGAACTGCAACAGTGTGGTGGCGAAGCGGACGTCGTGCAGCAACGTCCCGCTGCTCAAATTCGTCGAAACTTTTTTTGGGACTTTTGCCTTCGCTCAAAGGTTTTATTAACAGAGGGGAGTGTCGGCATGAATGGCCTTCCTTCTAGGGCGTCGGCAACAGGCGTCGGCAGCCATTTGCCATGGCAAGGGTCACCCACAACGACGCTGGCAGCTCAGACCCGGAAGCAATTCCGCCGTTTTGGCTGCCTACCGAGGAGGATGCGGATCCGCTGGTCGACCCGTGTGTCGTCGATGTCGCTCGGGAGAACTGGGCTTGGGCCTTCTACCTGATCAAGAAGGAACTCAACGACGGAACACGAACCCGCGAGGTTGTCCTGGATGTAGCCATCGAAGTGACCAATCGATTGCGAGAGGATGCCGAGGTCTCCCGAAACCTCAATGGGTACTACAGAACGTCGATGATCCATCACGTGAAGGACCTCGCCTCCTTGGAGGGCCGCATCATCTACGAGGGCAGCGCACAAGACCTGGAACGGAATCACCTGCCCAGCGCACCCGATTGGACCAAGGTCTTTGAGGACCGGATGACGCTGCAAGCGATAGCACCCTACATGTCGCATTCGGTCCGTCGGATCCTGCACAACCGCCAGCTTGGCTACTCGTGGAAAGAGACCGCCCGGCGCCTTGGGCTCAGCGAAAAACAGGCCAAATCACGGTTCTACTACGGTGCACGCCGAGCCTATGAAGAACTGCTCCGCGCTCAGGCAAAGCGGGCACGCGCGGAGAGGGATCGAAAGAATGGAAGAGAATAGTCCATACCGGAGTCTCTCTCGCCGGCAAGAGAAGAATCTTCTCAAGGCGGCGGAACTCGCCGCCCGCACTGAATTCCAATGCCCCGACCGGATTGGATGTCCAGACTCTCGAACACTGAGCCTGGTGGCCCGCCGCGATTCCAGCTTGGAGCCCTCGCCGGACCTCATCGATCACATCGCCACATGCTCACCCTGTTTCATTGACTATTCCCGGCTTCGAGCTGCCCACCAGCTCCGTGTTCGAGCCTCCTACACCTTAGTATCCGTTGTTGTTGTTGTCCTTCTCCTGGTGATCGGCCGGCCTCTCTACGTGCCGTTCGGCCAGCCGGCAATCTCACAAAAGGAAACCGCCCGGTCGCCGGAGGCTCTCAAGGAATTCGTCGTTGATCTGCGCATGTGGGGCACCTTTCGAAGCGATGCACCCGAGACCCAACGGAGTCGAGGTCCGCTTCGTCTTCCACGCGCCAGGTTGTCCCTTTCGATCTATTTGCCCGTCGGCAGCGAAGAGGGAACGTACGATGTAGCGTTGGTCGATTCTTCTGAACGTTCGCTTCGGGCGGCAAAAGGCGAGGCAAGGCTTCGCAACTTCGTGCAGGTCTTGCCCGTCGAGTTGAATCTCAGCGACCTCGCCCCGGGAACGTATGAACTGCGGATTCGCCGGGCACAGGTGCCCTGGAACGCGTATCCCGTGTTGCTGGAATGAGGAGATGAGGTCGTGCCTGGGCCCAGCTTTCAGTTCCGTCCACAGCAACATCTGATCCGACGAGCCGGCGCTCTCGAAGCTTGGGGCGTCCAAGACCGAACCGAAGCCGCCCACGCTGCACTGGCGACCGGCACCGAACTGCAGGATTACCGCCTCCAGCCTCCTGATCTGGCACCCCAACGACGCCTCGTAGCCTGCATCAGTGCTTGGCCGCGGGCTGAATGTGTGGCGATTCTCATTCGGATCGCTCGACGTGTGAACCCGATGAGCTTCGATAAAATTGGACAAGCACCTCAGAGGGGCCGCAGGAAACCTGCAATGTTGTTCCGCCGGCGCAAATCTCGACGGTGGCTTTATTCCGCGGTGGTTGTCATCTTGTTCTTAGCCGCGCCGCCGCCGACTGCTGACCCGCAGACACCGCTCGAAGCGACGATCCGCAAGGCCAAACATCTGGCCTGGCTGAACAACTGGGCTGAAGCAGCTCGCGTCCTCGATCAGCTAGACCGCCACGGTCTCGGGCCTCTGGACGAAGAAACCGCCCTCTTCGCCAGAGCAGCTCAGGTTCGAGGCAATATCGAGCGCCTATCGCTCCCGGCGGCAGCCGATGAAGTCACATCAATGCTCGACAGCAGTGCGGCTCAAGCCAATTCGGAACTCCGTCTCTACCTGCTGTCTATAAAGGGCGACATCGAATTCCAATACGACCTGCCCGCCGCTCAAAAAACGTGGGAGGAAGCGAGGCAGTTGGCCTCAGGCGTGGGGCGCAGCCAATGGAAAGCGCGAGCGGAAGGTGAGCTCGGAACCATTGCATTTCTGAACGGCGAGATCTATTCGGCGGTATCGCTGGTTTCTCGTGCGTTGTTGAAAGCAGAAGTGTCGCGCGACGTCGCCGCACAGATTCGATACCGAACAGCGTTGGGCGAGGGGCTTGCCGAGTTCGGCCGGCCCGCTGATGCCATTCGCTTCTACAGCAAGGCACTCACGCTCGCGGAAGGGACTCAGAGTGCCTACTTCCCGTTCACGGCTTACCTCGGCAAGGCCCGCTTGCTGGCCGCGACCGGCCACACACAAGAGGGCCACTGTATGCTCCGTGAGGGGTTGCTCGACGCTCGCCGGAAGAATCTCCGCGTGCGAGAAGCCAGAATCCTCACCGTTCTCGGCGAGCTTGCATCCGCCCGTGGCGATCATCAGGAGGCCGTTCAGCGGCTGAGTGCCGCAGCAGAGGTCGCGAGAAGCGCCGGCCTCGACCGGATCGAGGCGGATGCAAGCAGCGCGTTAGCATCCCGGCTTCGTGAAATTGGCAACATCGCAGCGGCCGCTGCGTACGCCAGGCGAGGTGTTGCTGCGGCCCGGCGCGCCCGCGACGTCTACCATCTTCCTCAGATGCTGGCGATTCTCGCCGAAGTCGAGGCATCCAACCGCGATTTCGCGGTTGCTGACGCAACGTACAGCCAAGCCGCGGACCTTGTGCATGCGCTTCTCCGCGGCTTTCCCCATCCGAAGCACAAGAACACGTTGATCGCGACAATGAGCCGAGTCTTTCAGGGTCATTTCGCACTCGCAGTCGATGGCTTCCACGACTTGGCGAAGGCTTTCACCATCCTGGAGTCAGCCAAGGCCCTTAGCCTCGTAGACCTGATTCGCGCATCGAATACGCGTCATGTTCTATCTCCCTGGGACGAGAAGTCTGCCCAGCGGGTGGCAGTTCTGCAACGTACGTTATCCGCCGAGACAGATCCGGAGCGAAGAAGTGCGTTGCTCGACCGGCTTTGGGAGCTCGAGGTGCGGTCCTTCCGGCCGCCCACGCCGTCTGCCGCCTGGGCCCAGAGTCTTCCGATGGCTAAGCCGATCTCGCTCCAGCAGCTGCGTACAACGCTCGCCGATGGCGAGCTGCTGATTGAGTTCGTGCTGGGGAGTTCGCGATCCTTTGCCCTGGCCATCAGCCGAGACCGGGTTGCCCACTATGAGTTAAGGGAGCGACGTGTACTCGAATCTGCGGTCGAATTGCATCTCGGGGCGATCCGCCGCCAACGCGATTCGCGAGCCGAGGCAAGGACCCTGTACCGACTCCTGCTCGAACCGCTCGTCCCGCTGCTGAGCCAAAGCAAGAGGCTGGTAATAGTCCCAGACGGCAAGCTCCACTTAGCCGCGTTTGGTGCTTTGCTTGACCCGGCCGGTCGCTACCTTGTCGACACGCACGTCATCTCCTACGCGCCATCGGCAACCGCCTACCATCTCCTGTCAACCCGGATTCCGGATAGGACAATTCAAGCAAGGGTGTTAGGTGTCGGTGGCGCTCATTATTCGTTGCGGCGCTTTGGAGAAATCCAGTCCTCCTTTCGCAGATCGCGCTTTTTCGACACATCCGGCGCCCCGCGGTGGTCTGCAATCCCGCAGTCCCTGGCTGAAGTCAACGACCTAGCAAACTCGGGTCTCGGGAAGCCCCTTCTGCTGACCGGAGACGAGGCCACGGAAGCTGATCTGAAGCGCCTGCCGCTCTCGATCTTCAGAGTGCTCCACTTCGCACTACATTCAACGATTGATGATGAGTTTCCGGACCGCTCGGCATTGGTCCTTTCGGCGAATCAACGGAATAAGGAAGACGACCTGCTTCAGGCTCGTGAAATCCTGGACCTTAGCCTGAATGCGGATCTAGTGACACTGTCAGCCTGTGACGCTGGAGCGGGAACCGTCGAGGGAATCGCCGGAATGAACAGCCTGGTGCAGGCCTTCCTCATGGCAGGCTCCCGGAGCGTCGTGGCTAGCGTGTGGCCCGCGGAGGACATGTTTACCGCATCGCTTATGAGAAGGTTCTACGCGAACCTGCAGAAAGGATTTGATAAGGCGGAGGCGCTGACCCTCGCGAAACGTGAGTTGCTTCGAATGAATGGACCAGACGCCCTCCCATTCCTTTGGGCCGGCTTCCGGCTCGTGGGAGATGCACACGGAACGGTACCGGGAGAATGAATATGACTGACTTGACGAGAACCGATCAAGAAGCAATCGTCTCGCGCGTGGTCTCAACCGTCGAGACCAGGCACTTCGATCCGCGATTCGACAAGACCAAGTGGAGATCCGCCGTCGAGGAGGAGCGCCGCTCCATCCTTGAGGTGGCCGATAGCTTAAAGTTCGAATCAGCGCTGAGCGATCTGGTTCGATCATTCGGAACACCTGATGCCGGTTTTTTTCACGAGAGCCGCCGCAAGAAGGTCCCGAAGGGGCTGGCCGCACGGTTCCAGTACTGTCAACCCAACGAGTGCGCGCCGGCAGCCACGCCACCTTCGGAAGCGGGGGACGTGCTGATCTCGAGGCTGGCAGACGGAATTGGCTGGATCAAGGTAACGAAGTTCCCTGGGGCAGTAGGTGTCGACATTGCCAAGCAGATCGACCACGGCATCCAGGAACTGCGCGGTTGTGAAAGGTTGATTCTCGATCTTCGCGGCAACGCCGGCGGAGGACTCGCATTTCTGCGGGTCATGAGCTATCTCACCCCTGAGCGTGTTCCCGTCGGTTACAGCGTCACGCGGGCTCGTGCCGAGATGGGTTACTCGAAGGAGCGCCTGGCAGTTTTCGACCGGATCCCTTCACAGAAGGCATCCCTGATCTGGCTCGCGCTGAAGTTCGGATTCCGCGACGATTCGGTCAGCATCGTCACAGAAGGCCTAGGTGGAATGCCCTTCCATGGAAAGGTTGCCGTCTTGGTCGATGGCACCACCACAGGCGCCGGCGAGCGCATTGCAGCGTTTGCTCAAGAACGCAACCTGGCGCCCGTCGTTGGGACACCCACGGCAGGGCGACTCATTTGCTGTAGTGCCTACAAGGTAGGTCACGGCTATTTCGTCCGGATCCCCGCGAGAGCTTGGTATACCTGGCGGGGCGAACTCCTCGAAGAGAAGGGCGTCGTGCCCGACTGTGATGTTCCTGATGGGCATGGGCCTGGGACCGATGCCCAGCTTGATCGTGCGGTCGAAGTCGTTCGCAGCCTCTGAGGTCCATCGCCGTTACGGGGCTGTTTCGTCAACTGCAAAACACTCTGGGAGGTGATCAGTGCTTAACGCTGCTCTTAGGTTGCTTATACCGGCTGTATCGGTCGCTGCCGTTGCATTTGGGCAAGCCGCCGCGATCAATGCAGAGATTGCCGGGACTGTACTCGACCCAAGCGGGGCGCCAGTGGCGAACGTGGCGGTTCGCGCCGTAAACGTTGGGACCGGCTACCAGCGCACGGCGACGACTACATCCGCCGGCCAGTACAGGCTCCCGGTCTTGCCGCTGGGCGAGTATTCTTTGACTCTCGAGACAGAGGGCTTCGCTCCCTACAAACAGAGCGGCATCACATTGAGTGCTGGTGCCACTGCGACCGTCGACATCAAGCTCCAGCTCAAGAGCGTTACTGCCGAAGTCGTCGTGTCATCAGCCGCGCCGATCGTGGACGTTGGCCGCACTGATCATGGGAGCACGCTTTCAACGCGAGCGGTCGCCAACCTGCCGCTCGTGTCACGGAATCCTCTCAACTTCATCCTTCAGCAGCCAAACGTAAGCGGTCGGGGCAACACGGAGTTCGGTGTTCCTCGAAAGCTGAATGCCAACGGCTTCAACGGCCGCATCAACTACCAGCTTGATGGCGCCAACAACGTACAGAGCGACCGCGCAGGCATTCGGCTCCTTCCGATCTCTCAAACCTGGGTGCAGGAAGTGCAGGCGGTCAACAACGGGTTCGCGCCTGAGTTTGGCAATACTGTCGGCACGGTGTTCAACACCATCACGCGCTCCGCGACGAACGAGCTGCATGGCGAGGCCGCCTACCTGTTTCGACGAACTCCAATGAGCGCCCGGCCCGCGCTGTTGCCTGAAAGCCGGCCATCGCCAGACGTCAATGTCGATTCAGTGTTCGGAGACGCTGGTGGCGCCATCGTCAGAGATCGCGCGTTCTTCTTTGTCGGATACGAACGCGTGAAACGCGACCTGCCGGCGCCGGTCACCGTGCCGCCTGCAACCATCGCACAGCTCGGGCTTCCAACGAACTTCGCCGATGCGATTCCGTTCCGCCAGAACGTGACATTCTTCATCGGGAAGGTGGATTGGCAATTGACATCGAGCAACCGGCTCTCATTGCGTTACAACGGCCACCGAAATGACTCGCCGTACAACAGTTCCGTGATCGGCGGTCTCTACCTGATCGATCGAACCTACAACTTCGTTGACCGGTCCCACGCGGGCGCGGCACAGTTGGTGAGCATCGTCTCGCCAAACGCCGTCAATGAGCTGAGATTCCAATTCCCGTTACGAACTCAGTCCCAACAGCGCTTCGAGGCGACTGGCTCCGGTCCGGCGATCACAATTCCGGGCGTGGCGAACTTTGGGAATTCTCTCGATGTGGGCTTTCGCTATGACGAAACAACGCCGGAGGTCAGCGAGAACTTCAGCTACAATCTCGCAAAGCATGCTGTCAAGGTTGGCGGCAGCATCCGGGCTATCCGTGACACCCAGGTGCAGCCGACGGCGGCCCTCTACACCTTCCCAAGCATCGCCGCCTATCTGGCGGCAAGAGACGGGCTGAACCCGCGGAGTTATGTAAGTTTCATCCAGACGGTCGGAGAGCCGTCGATGGGCTACAACTCGCTTTTCAGCGGTCTGTACGCTCAGGACACCTGGAAGCCGCGCGCGAATATCACGGTCACCTACGGGATGCGCTATGACGTCTATCGGCCACCCGAGGCAAACGCAAGTGCGCCATTTGAGTATTCTCGGAAGTTTCGGACGGACAAAAACAATCTGGCTCCACGCCTGGGAGTCGCTGTTGGCCATGGCAAGACCGTCGTGCGGGCCAGCACGGGCATTTTCTATGACCCTTTTCAAACGGACCTGTACCGCCGAGCCCTCCTCAACAATGGGAATCCCGCGTTTTTCGCGATCAGCTTGACGCCCCAGTTGCCGTTCGCCCCGGCATTCCCGGCTGTTCTCCCAGCCATTCCACAGGGCGTCCTACCGACGCAGGACATCACCACTGTGAGCCCCGATTTCGCCAGCCTCTATTCGGTGAATGCCAACGTGTCGATCAGCCGCGAGATCGGCCGGGATTTGGCGGTCACGGCAACGTACCTGTATACACGCGGAAACCGGCTTCCGGTAATGCGCAATATCAATCTCGTGCCGTCCGGCCAGCAACTGGCCGACGGCCGGCCGATCTTCACCTCGGCGCGGGCAGTCCCAGGCTTTGGGAATATCCTGGTTGCGGAGTCGGTCGGTCAGTCGGTGTACAACGGGCTGAACCTCACGCTCAACAAGCGCTTCTCGCATGGCCTTGAGATGTTCGCCACATACACCTGGTCCCATGCGATCGACGATGCCCCGGAGCAAAACAACATCGACAGCCCCAATTTCTTGCTGTCCGACCCGACCAACCGCCGCCGCGACCGAGGCAATTCGCTCACGGATCGAAGGCACGCATTCAACGGCAATCTGCTCTACACGCCGGTACTGCAGCGCGGCAACCGGGCGCTGCGATGTCTCGTGAACGGCAATCGTATCGCCGTGATCGCTACGATCCAAAGCGGAGACGTGTTCAACATGGGCAGCAATCGCGTGCTGAATGGAGATCCGTCAACGTCGAGCGCGTTCCAGCGTCCGCTCTTCATCGGGCGGAACACTCTGCGTGCGCCCCGCACGTCGGAGTTCAACGTCCGGTATGCTCGCCTGGTTCCGCTCGGCGAGCGCATGAAGCTCGAGTTCATTGCTGAGTCAACGAACGTGTTCAACCGCACGAACGCAGTTGGCCTCAACAGCACTACGACGGTCGATCCGGCGGGCAATATCATCGCGTGGCCGTCGCTCGATTGGACAGCAGCCCTGGACCAGCGGCTCCTACAACTTGGGTTCAGATTCAGTTTTTGAGTGTCACCTGGACATCAAACGTTGACCTGGATGACGTGCACCATACCCAGAAACGTGCGCGTCGCAGAGCGTGGTTCCAGCCCGGCGCGACGGACATGATCGAGCGGTTCGCGGTTCCACCAGCAGCCCAAGTAAGCCGCGTGCTTTGCTGCCCGCCGATCCTGCCAAGCCGCGACGCCGGGTCGCGTGCTTCGACCGTGTTCGAGGAGCAGAATTCTCCCTCCCGGACGGCATACACGGCGCATCTCGCGGAGGGCTTCCACAGGATCGGGAAAGGTGCACGTGCCGAGCGTGGACACGACCGTGTCGAACGAACCGTCTCGGAAAGCCAGGTGCCCAGCATCCATGACCGCCACCTTCGGCGCACCGCGTGAGCGAGCCCTCGCGAGCATGGACGGGCTCAGATCGACGGAAACGACGTCGATGCCGGCCGGGTAGTGCCCCAGGTTAACTCCGGTGCCGGCCGCTACCTCAAGCACTCGCCCGGCGGCGGACTTCAGCAGCCGCGAACGCGACCGACGGAAGATCAGCAACTCCAGCGGCGCAACGGCAAAGTCATACCACCGTGATGCGCGGTCCCACTTGGTTCGCAGATGGCGCAGGGAATCCATCGGAAAGCGCCCTCCTTACCCATCGTACGGAAATCCTCCTGCCCTGACGAACGATCGCGGGTCCCGCTTCGGCAGAATTCTCGACGCAATTTGGACGAGCGCTCTGCCCGCAGGCAACTTCCGCAAGTATAAGAAACATCGCGGACTGTGCTGGCGGTCCGCCAGACGTTTCGGCCGCACGAAGCCCTCCTGAGCCAACTCATTTTGTGGAATTGCAGGGATGCCTTACAAGGAGAACATGCGACAACACCTCTCCCGGAACAATGAGCAACGTCGCGGTGCCGGCCGGCATTGCCAGGAGCCTCAAAAAGCCCTGCCGTTCGGGCTGCAGCCTGAACGGCAGAACCCCGCGGAGGTTCGCAATGCAGGATGACGCCTGCCCTCATGACGGTCGAAGAGACAGCAGCATACCTCCGGCTTGCACCTTGGGCCATTCTCCACTGGGTAAGCCAAAGGAAGAGCCCATACGTCAGGCTTGGCCGGAGCGTGCGGTTCCGTCGTAAGGATTTGGAGCGCTTCGTGAATCAGAACCTGCACGGAAAGATTGATGAGCGCAACGGAAATGGGTGCCCACCCGAAGACCGCGTAGCTCTGCCAACTGTATGCGACGGCAAACAAGCTGGCGGCCGGGAGAATCTCGACGGGCAAGAAACTCGGCGTTCGCATCGAGTGAACGGGCATGACGGAAGACGGATGACATGAGCAGCGCCGCGCTAGAGAAGCATTACCGGGTTAGAGAACTCGCCGCACTGTGGGGCTTTTCAGATAACACAATCATCAGAATGTTCGCCTGTGAGCCAGGTGTTGTGCGCCTTGAATCAGGCGCTGGCAGGCGCAAGTACACTACCTTGTCGATACCCGAGAGCGTGGCGCTACGCGTTCACGAAAGACTCAGCCAGGAGTCGCTCCAGGCGCAGCTTTCGGCTGGGAACCCAGTTCGCGTAATACGCCTCCGTGACCTTGACGCTGGAGTGGCCAGGAAGCCGCGAAACGTCCTCAAGCTGAAATCCGGCGAGGAGATTGCGAACGGCGAACGTGTCTCGAAGGCGTTGCGGCCCGTCCGCAATTCCGCATCGGGAGCCTAGCGTCTTCATCCGCTTCATAAACCTCGTTGGCCAAGTGGTCAGGGTTCCGTCACACCGTAGAAGAGGGGTGGCTTTGGTGAGAGCCTTTGGCAGGTGTCGATGGCCTACTTCCATTGGTCCGAGAGGAACGGCGTTTGCCAGCGAGCCCGGTGTTGTCCGGGTTGCCAATATCTGGGGGAGCGGGAGGCGGAAGTTCACCATGTGTGCCATTCCGCAGAGCATGGCCGCGCTTGTTCATGATCGTCTCTGTAACCAGGCGCTCCAGGCGCCGCTTGCGGCTCCCAACCCACTTCGCATAGTACGCCTCCGTGACCTTGACGCTGGAGTGGCCAAGAAGCCGCGAAACGTCCTCGAGCTGCATCCCGTCAAGTAGCGCGCGGACCGCGAACGTATCGCGCAGCCGGTGCGGCCGGCAGTCCACGACTCCCACCCGTTTCCCTATTCCCTGCATCCGCTCGTAGACCGCTTGTGCGAGCGGATCGGGGTCCGTCCCTTCTCCATACCAGAACGGCCGCTTCGTCGACAGCCACTCGCATGCATAGATCCTCTGCTTCATCTCATCCGTGATGAACGCTTCCAGAAGTTTCGGTTTATCCGTCTTCTTCTGCTTCCGCGGCCGGTAGGTATAGATCCATAGATGGTCGCCGCGGTCGAGCGAGCGCGGATCGAAGCTCACCGCGTCGCCGACGCGGAGGCCGGTCTCGAGCATGAGTTCGAGGAGGAGCCGGAAGGTCGCTGGTTTCGCGGCGTAGCCGTGCGTTCCGCCGTCGAGCTGTAGCGCGCCGTCGAGGATTGCCGTCACCTCTTCGTCGGTGTAGGGCTCTTTCTGCTCGTACACCGCTTTAACCGTAGTCACGCGCTCGACGAGGTATTCCTTGATCCATCCCCGGCGGAACGCGGCGCGAAGAAAGCACCGGACCTTCGCGAAAGCGGTTGATTTCGTGGTCCTCTCCATGTCCTTCGGCAGCCCGGCAGTTTTGAAGGTCTCCAGGTGATCCACGGTCATCTCGCGGATGTAGCGCACGCCTTCTGCTTCGAGGTATCGCCTAAGCCGGCCGAGCGCAAGGCGGTGCTGACTGAGCGTGCGCGGGTCAAGTTCCTGCTCCCGCGAGGCCAGGTACTTCTCAATGCACTCTGCGAGGGATGGGCCGGCGTTCGCGTCGGACCCGGTTTTCGCCATGAGCGAGGCGCGGAGCGCTTCGGCCTGCTTCAGGTCGGTGAAGTGCGTGCTCTGCATCGGGACGATATCGCCGGACGGCGTGCGGCCCCGAATCCAGATCGGGCAGTCGCACTCCATCCAATACTGGCGGTTCTTCTTGGGGACGCGGCTCTTGTGGATGGCGCAGTCTCGGGTGTGACGCTTGTAGAGGATCAGTGTCCGGAGGACCTGAGACATGCCATCAGTGTAAAAGTACTTTTACACGACGTCAAATCATGTCCCTAACCAATTGATTATAATGGGCTGGCTCCCCGGCATGGATTCGAACCACGATTCACGGCTCCAAAGGCCGCTGTCCTACCATTAGACGACCGGGGAGTGCGAGGTCGCTGGCGCTGTTCCTCAGTGTAGCCTTGCCGAGAGGCGCCTCGCAATTCTGCTTACAATGGTTGCGGAAGGTTGTTGGATCCGGTGATCCACATGGTCTTCAAAACCATTGGACGACTGTAATGCAGTCGTTGGTCGGTTCGACTCCGACAATCTTCCGCCATCTATTGAACCATCATCAGCGGCTGCAGCCGAACCGCATTGCCGGGACTACGGAGTTTGCTAAGGGCCTTGACTTCGATCTGCCGGATTCGCTCGCGCGTCAAGCCGAAGTCGCGGGCAATTTCCTCTAATGTGTGCTCCCGGTCATAACCAATGCCGAAGCGCATCCGGATCACCTTCTCTTCACTGGGCGAGAGCGTCTTGAGTATCCCTGCCGTCCGCTCCCGCACGTCGCGAGCCAGCAGCGGATCCATAATCGATGCGGCGGAACGGCCTTCGAGCAGGTCTCCCAAAACCGACTCTCCGTCATTTCCGACCGGCAGGTCGAGAGAAACGGGATCGCGCGATAGCGCCCGGAGCTCGCGCACTTTCTCGACAGTGGTCTCCATGCGGCCGGCGATTTCCTCGTTATTTGGAGCTCTCCCCAACTCCTTTTCCAGTTCCCGCGAGAACCGAAGGAACTTGGTCAGGCTTTCGTTCATGTGAACGGGAACCCGAATCGTCCGCGACTGATCGGCAATCGCGCGCGTTACCGCTTGCCGAATCCACCAGGTTGCATAAGTCGAGAACTTATAGCCGAGATGATAATCGAACTTATCGGCGGCACGCATCAGACCGATGTTGCCCTCCTGAATGAGGTCGAGAAGGTGCAGTCCGCGGTTGAGATATTTCTTGGCGACCGAGACCACCAGGCGAAGGTTCGCCTCGACAAGCGCGCGCTTGGCCGCTTCTGCTTCGGCATCACCCTGCCGGGCGGCTTTCAGCCACCGGCGCATCTGCGGGCCCGTAGCACCCGCTGCATCCTCGAGTTCGCGAAGCCGGCGCCTGAGCTGGCGCTTCGAAGCAAGATTGTCCCGTTCTTGAGCGAACGCTCGCTCCACGCGCTCCAGCTCTCTGGTCGCATCCTCAACGGCGGCGCGCAATTGGCGCCATTGTGCCTGATGGAACGGAATGCTGCGAACCGCTTGCGAGCACCGAACCTTCAAACGCGCGGCTCGGCTCATCAGCTTGGACCGTACGTTCACGTATCTTTCGGGCGTGGAGGCAATCTTTCGTTCAAGCTCCACGAGATTGCCGTGCAACTTGGCGAAGTTGCCGAGGCGCCGCATGACATCGCCGCGCGTGCGCTCGCGCGCAGTCTCGTCGGATCCGGTAAGTTCCACAAAATCGTCCAGTCGTTCCTGCCCGCTGCGGAGACTTTCGTTGAGCGCCAAGACCCGCTGCCACACAATAGGAAAACGGGATAGCGCCTTCCGCATACGCAACTTTCCCCGTTCCATACCCTTGGCCAAATCGATCTCTCCCTGGCGGCTGAGCAGACGGACCGTTCCCATCTCCCGCAGATACACGCGTACGGGATCGTCTGTGAAAACGGACTCCTGGACGGCCTGCTCGTTTTCGGAAAAATCGTTTTCCAGCAGGTCACGCGCTTCGTCAGCCCCCATCCCGAGGGATTGCGTCGGATCTGCCAGGTATTCTTGAAGTCTTTCCATCTGAATCCTTAATTGTCCCAGTCAGCCGGATATTGTCTTGACCCATCCGGCCCTGGTTTTGAACTGCCTTGGGAACGGCCTTACTTAAGGCCAGAGCTCGAGAAAAGTTCCTTACTCGTTTAGATGCAAGGTGTTCACGTTCGGTTGCAAGCGGCTTGGCCCGAGAAAAGGTGACGGCTGACCGGCTTGCAAAGACCGGGCAGCCGCCTCGTTAGGTTGATTCCGGGCTGGAGGATTCAGCGCTTCAGCCGCTCGGTTATGGTGATGGGCTCGCTCAGGCGGAAGCTGATGCGCGTTTCTGAAGGCAAAGTGGCTGCCTTGCCGCGGGTCGCGAGGACGGTGCCAGTGCCGCCGGCTCCGCCAATCCCTGCGCCGATGGCAGCGCCTTTACCACCACCGGCGATGGCGCCGATAATGGCCCCAATGCCCGCCGCCGCGCCGACCTTAGCAGCATCGCTCTTGGTCGATTTTTCTCCCTGTTTCGTGAACGTCTGAGTCTGAATTCCGACACGTTGTCCGTCGGATGTGTGCAACTGTGTCAAAGCCACAGAGAGCAGCGAAACGCCTTTGACGCGGCCTGCTTTGTCGGACTCTATTACGCGGCCCTCCACACGGCTGCCCCGCTCGGCAATCACAAACCCGTCCACCACTAACGGTTGTTCGAGCGTTGCGGTGAACGTGTCGCCGGCCTGGTTGCGATCGGTCGAAAGCCCCTCTACCAGCCGGACCGGCAGAACGGTACCGGCCGCGATGGTCACCTTATGGGGGGTTGGAGGCGGCGGTGGAGTCGCCGGCTCCGATGCGGTTTGCGCCGGCGGATTCACAGGTTTATTGTCGGCCGGATTCGCAGACGCGGGAGGCTGGCTCGCCTGTGTGGCCGATGGAGCTGCCGGCGGCTGGTTCGCGGCGACCGTTTTGTCGCTGGGCTCTTCCCGCCGTCCAGTGGCCTTGGATTTCCTTGTTCGCTCCCGCGATGAGCCCTGCTCGGCAAACGGTGAGGGCGGAGTCGCCGGCGCGGGTTGAACTTCGGTTTGCGCCGGAGGTTGCGCGGGCGCAAGCGCTGGTGTGGTCACCGCCGTTGGTTCCGGCGCCGGTTGCGGCCGCTGGACCACCTTAACGATGAGCGCGCCGGCGATAGCTCCGGCCGCCACGAGCAGCCCTACGTGAAGCGGTTTCATAAATCCCGTCCTCCTTACTCCTCCGACGGCCAGCGGCCCATTTCCGTTTCTTCTCGTTCACCCTGTAAAATTAAGAAACATCAAGAGAATGTCGCTCTTTCCCGAAAGCATCGCCATCGGAGGTGTGGTGATCTCGCCTGCCACCGTCCTGGCCCCCATGGCCGGGGTTACCGATACGGTCTTCCGGCGCTTCATCCGTGGCCTGGGCGGATGCGGCCTGATCATGACCGAGTTTACCAGTTCCCACGGAGTGGCGGCGTCTCAGGGCGCCAGAAAACCGACTCGCACCCTGAAATATCTCGCCTTCGCGCCCGATGAGCACCCCATCTCCGCGCAGCTTTTCGGAGCCGATCCGGAGGTGATGGCCGACGCCGCGCGGATCTGCCAGGACCTCGGCTTCGACATTCTGGACATCAACTTCGGCTGCCCGGTGAATAAGGTTGTCAAATGCAACGGCGGTTCTGGTCTTCTTCGCGATCTTCCGCTTGTGGAGCGATTGCTGCGGCGAGTCCGTTCCGCGATCTCGATTCCATTTACGATGAAGTACCGCGCGGGATGGAACGATCGTGAGCTCGTCACGGTTGCCATGGCTCGCCTGGCTGAGGATTGCGGTCTACAGGCCATTGCGCTCCATCCGCGCACGCGCGAGCAGGGATATAGCGGCCGCGCGGATTGGACCCGCATCGCAGAGGTGAAGGCCGCAGTGAAGATTCCCGTGATCGGTAATGGAGATATCCAGTCGCCGGAGGACGCGATTCGCATGGTGCGCGAAACGGGATGCGACGCCGTGATGATCGGCCGCGCAGCTTCGTCGAATCCCTGGATCTTCCGCCAGATTGCGCAATACATCGCGACCGGGCGATATGACGAGCCGACATATCAGGACCGCTACCGGATGATTCGCACCTACTACGCCATGCTCATCGAGCGCAATGAGCCGGACGGCGTCGGGAAAATGAAACAGTTCGCGACCTACTTCACTCATGGTGTACCGCAAGGCGCGAGGCTGCGAGCCGACATCTATCATGCGTCGACCGCGGCTGCAATCCTGGAACGCGTCGATGAGTTCTTCAGCCGTCAGATGGCGGCGGCCTGAGTAGTGAAACGCGTTCAGTTAATCACCGATGGGGCCTGCAAAGGCAACCCCGGACCGGGCGGATGGGCGTGCATCTTGCGCTATAACCAGCACCGGCGGGAGCTGTGGGGCTGCTCGCCGCGCACCACGAACAACCGCATGGAGCTAACGGCAGCCATTGAGGGACTCAAGGCGTTAAAGGAACCCTGCGAGGTCGAGATCGTCACCGATTCCGAGTACCTCAAGAATGGAATCACCACGTGGATCCGGAACTGGAAACGCAGGAACTGGATGACCTCCGAAAAAAAACCGGTGGTGAACCGCGATCTCTGGCAGGAGCTGGACGAGCTGGTGAACCGTCATAAGACCACCTGGTCCTGGACCAAAGGGCACGCCTCTCACACCGACAACAATCGAGCCGACGAACTGGCCGACCTGGCTGCCCGAAAGCAGAACTGCAGCCCGTAACCGCGCAGAATCGCCGGTGTGGGCCCCTGCTACAATCAGGGGCATGCCGAACGAAACATACGCGGTGTTTGACACGACCGAAGGTCGATTCAAACTGCGGCTCTTTGCCGACAAGACGCCGCGCACGGTCGAAAACTTCGTGTCGTTAGCGGATGGGAGCAAGACCGGTAAGCCGTTTTATGATGGCACCATCTTCCACCGCGTGATCCCCGATTTCATGATCCAGGGAGGAGATCCGGAAGGCACCGGCCGCGGCGGACCGGGCTACAAATTCGCCGATGAATTTCACCCCGAGCTCAAACACTCCAAGCCCGGCATACTGTCGATGGCCAATGCCGGACCCAATACGAACGGCAGCCAGTTTTTCATCACCGTGGCGCCAACGCCATGGCTGGATAACCGCCATAGTGTATTCGGAGAGGTGACGGAGGGCTTCGAGGTGGTGAAGCGCATTTCCGAGGCGCCTCGCAATCCGCAGGATCGGCCGCTCAAGGAAATTAAGATAAACTCGGTCAAGATTGAGAGGGCGTAAATATATGAAGCGAGTGATCGCTGTCCTGCTTTTTCTTGGTTCGATTCCCGCAGCCGAACCGGGCTTCCGGCCGTTATTTAATGGAAAGAACCTGGACGGATGGGATGGCGATCCGCGCTTGTGGTCGGTCAAGGACGGTGTGATTGTCGGCTCGACCCAAGGCGTCAGCCTGAAGGACAACTCGTTTCTCATCAGCCGGGCAAAGTATCGCAACTTCATCCTGCATGTCGATATCAAGCTGCGGAACCACAATAGCGGCATTCAGTTTCGCAGCGAAGCTCTGCCGAACTGGGTGGTGCGCGGCTATCAGGCCGATGCAGCCGAGAATAACTACTGGGGCTGCCTGTACGAAGAGAAGGGAACCCGGGGTGTGATGGTTGACGGATGGAAAGGCAAAGGGGAGAACGTAGTGAAGCTGAAGGACTGGAACCGTTACGAAATCCTCTGCGACGGCGATCATATCCAGTTGAAGCTAAATGGAACCGTCACCGCTGACCTACACGATTCGGCCCGCAGCGAAGGCGTAATCGCGCTGCAATTGCATGCCGGTCCGCCGATGCAGGTTTACTTCCGGAACATTGAGATCCGGGAACTGAAGTAGCCTTGAACCTGGCGATCTTCGGTGGAACATTCGATCCCATACACTGCGCGCATCTGGCGGTAGCCGCGAAGGCAGCCGAGTGTTTCGATCTGCAGCGTGTGTTGTTCGTGCCCGCGGCGCGTCCGCCGCACAAACCGGAAGACACCCGCGCTCCCTATGAAGACCGCTACCGGATGGTGGAACTGGCATGCCGTGGTATTGCGGCTTTTGAGGCCTCCCGCCTGGAAGCGAACACAGCGCGCAGTTATTCCATTGACACGATCGAAAAGCTGCAGGCGACACTCACTGCCGGCGACCGGCTCTTTTTCCTGATTGGCGCCGACGCCTTTGCGGAGATCGAGACCTGGAGGCGATGGGAGGACGTGGTGCGATCGGTAGAGTTCATCGTAGCGAGCCGGCCGGGCCACGTCTATGCCACTCCCGCCGGAGCGGCCGTTCACCGGCTTGAGGACGTGGCGTTTCACACTTCGTCGTCCGAAATCCGGCGCCGGCTGGCTCGCGGCGAATCTCCCGCGGAAGTTCCTCCCGCCGTTCTCGAATACATACGCAGCCACGGGCTCTATCGGTAGGCGGTGTAGTCGGGGCCACATGCTAAACCCAGGCCGGGTACTGGCCTGATCGCGCTCCGAAGTGTGTCGCCAAGCGCTTCGGGAACACTTGGCGCGTTTGCGCGTTGCGAAGTTGAGCAATGCGACGTTACGACCTCAGAAGAGCGCCGGCCTCCCGACAGCGTTGACCAACACATCGGTCACGGCTTAAACTGTGTTCCCTTAGCGGTGCATCTCTGGACTACCATGTCCACCCGTGCAGGACGACTACCTCGCCGCCTACCAGGCGCCAGCTTGGTGCTGATCGGATGTCTTGTTGCGGTTGTCGCACTCGCGGCGGGCTATCAGGCGATCGCGACCGCTCGCGAGCGGGCTCGGTTTCCACCTCCTGGCAAGCTGGTGGACATAGGCGGCTACCAGTTGCATCTGCGCTGCGCCGGCAACGGCAGCCCGGCGGTTATTCTCGAAAGTGGCTTCGGGATGAGTTCCAATGCATGGGCGCTGATTCAACCCGAGGTCGCCAAATTCACTCGCGCCTGTTCCTACGATCGAACCGGATACGGATGGAGCGATCCCGGGCCTTCAACAGATCCCGTACCGGTGCTGCACACTCTCCTGCGAAATGCGGACATCTCCGGGCCTTTCGTGATGGTGGGACACTCATACGGCTCTGGTCTGGTTCGCCGATACGTCTATCGCTTTCCAGATGAAGTTGGGGGGATGGTACTTGCTTCAACTTCGTACCCCGATCAGGAGGTGCGGCGCATCGCTGCCGACGAGAACAGGGGGGAGAGGCTCTTTCTGGCGATCTATGATTGGAGCACTCGTGCCGGCCTGACACGTATCGTGCCCGAGCGTTTTCTGCCAACCATGCTGCGGGCGTATCTCGGCCTGCTGCGGAAATATCTTTCAGAGGCGGCCGCGGAGAGCGAAATAGCGTTTCTTCATCAGGCCAGACATGTTCAATCGATGCGTGCGGAATCAGCGCGCCCCAGTTTGCCGGAGGAGATGGAAGATGCTTCCGCTTGCAGCCGGGGCTTCGGGAACATGCCGCTCGTTGTGCTGACTGAGAAATGGGTGTACTCGCCCGCGCGCACGGAGCGGGAAATACGGCAGGCACAACGCGAAGAGCAGCGCCAGTTGAGGCTTGCGGCTTTGTCATCGCGCGGAAGAAAGATCGATGTTGACAGCGGCCATCTCATTCCCCTGGAGCGCCCCACTGTGGTTATCGACGCGATCCGGGAAGTCGTGGCCGCTGCCCGTGAGGCACAATAGTCGCCCAGCAAAAAAGGCATATACCGCTTGGCCCCTTGGTCCTCAAGCGTTTTTTGCGCGGTTTCAGTCCTGGCCGGAGGGGTAAGGCTGCGGCCTGATGCGGTCCAGGTTGAACCGGCCCAGCAAGATCGGATCTGATACCGCAGGCCGGTTGTTCTGTACGTCCCGCGGGTATCCGGCCACGTCGGTTGGAAAGCCATAAACATTGCCGGTACGCAGGTCGATTGCAACCCGCCCCGTCAGATTTGCCGATCCGTCTGGGACCTGAATGCGGCTCATCTTCTCATCGAAGTGCAGCAGTGCCCGGGTTGTTGTCTGCGCTTGAGTTGCCGGGGGCTGCATCATCGGGCGGAAAGCAAGAATTCCCAGAAAAACTGCAATCAGGGTCAACATTGCCTTTGTATAAAAATCCGTTCGCATATTGCTCCTTTCGCGATGCCGCAAAAATTATGCTTCTCAGGTTACCAGCCGCGATCCGGTATTCGGGATCGGCAGGATGAGTCTAGCCGCTATTGTGTCGTCCAGCTACATAACTGTGGCGCGCCGCTCCAGGCCAGAATATGTGCGATAACTTACAAGCGCGCGCGGAATGCTTCAGATGGCGTGTTTCCAGTCTGACCAATAAAACATAAGATACTAATTCTGTTTTGAGCATTCTGGTCCCTGCCGTGCCTGCGTTCCGCAATGCGCCGGCGCGGGTTCCGCTACGGGCCAAAGGGGAGGATACTTCGTTGACGTTCCACTGCTCCGTTCGATTCCTGGCCAATGTCCTGCTAGCGGCATGCGCCGGCGCAACGCTTGCAGCGCAGACAATTCAGGTTAGTCCGTTAACCGTTACGCTCTCGGCTCAGGTTGGAAGCACAGGTCCCGTAGCCCAGACGCTCTCGGTGACAAGCAGTGGCGTGCCCGCCGGCACGCAGATGAGTTACATCGCGGCAGTGACGTATCCTTCGAGCCCAATCGGCTGGCTTCAGGTTTCACCGCCGGCAGGAACGGCCCCGGCCACAGTTACACTATCGGCGAATCCCACCGGCTTGCAAGCCGGGACGTACGTCGCGGCAGTCGCATTTTCCGGGTCGGGCGCCACCAATAATCCGCAAACCGTCACGGTTACGCTCGCGATCGGGCAGTTGGGAGCGAGTCCGTCCACGCTATCGTTCAATTACCAGTCAGGAGGCACAGCGCCGGCGGCGCAAACGGTGGCTATCTCCAGCAGTGCCGGACTGACATTCACGACCGCGGCGGCGACCACCACGGGTGGAAACTGGCTGCAAGTTAGCCCTCCGGTGGGATCGGCGCCGGGAAACATCAACGTGGCTGTGGACCCTCAGGTCATCGCTGCGCTGGGGGCGGGCACGTATAACGGAACCGTGACGCTCACGCCCACCACGGGCGCCACAACCGCATTGCAGTTGCCGGTGGCACTGGTCGTAACAACGCTTCCTAAGTTGGGCATCAGCCCGCCCGCGATGACCTTCAATTACCAGATCGGCGGCACCAAGAACACGATCCAGCAGGTCTTGACTCTCGCCAGCGATTCGGCGCCAATCAATTTCTCATTGACCGCGAGCGTTGCGCCGAATCCGGCCGGAGCGAATTGGCTTTCGGTAACCCCGACCAGTGGAGTGACTCCGGCCAGCCTGAACGTAGGAATCGCGTCGGCCGGTCTGCCGCCCGGTTCTTACACGGGAAGCATCTCGTTCAACGCTCCGGGTACTGCCACTCCAACCCAGACGGTGAACGTCACGCTGAACGTCAGCAACAATCCTCTGCTCACGGTAGCGCCCAACGCGCTGGCATTCACGTACCAGATCGGCGGCGCGGCGCCCGCTGCGCAGATGTTGACTCCAACCAGCACCGGCGCGGAGTTTCCGTATACCGTGACGGCGGCCACCGAGGCCGGCGGCTCCTGGCTTGCGGCGAGCCCGAGCGGAACGACACCGGCTCCCATCTCCGTAAGCGTGAGTCCGGGGTCGCTCGGCGTCGGCACATACAACGGCACGATCACGGTGACTGGAACCAGTACCGGGAACCCGGCACAACAGATCCCCGTTACTCTCCGGGTAACAAATGATCCGCTTATTTCTTTAGGCGCCGGGCAGCTTTCGTTCGCCTACCAGGTGGGCCAAACGGCTCCGGTGCCCCAATCGGTCGCGGTGGCAAGCACCACCGGCGCGCTGCTCAATTACACAGTTGCTGCCGCAACCACCTCGGGCGGTAACTGGCTGAGCGTGAACCCGACGAGCGGCACCACCCCGGGGAGCTTCACTGTGTCAGCGAGCGCCGCCACGCCCGGAGTTTACGACGGCACCATTACAGTCACGGCTACTATCGCGGCAACCGGCGCGCCCGCGCCGAACAGCCCGGTCACCATACCAGTGAAGTTTTATGTCAGCAACAGCGCGCTGCTCAATGTGGCTCCGCCTTCCCTGGTCTTCAACTCCGTCGGTGGGAGTCTGCCGGCAACGCAAACGCTGAGCCTGACCAGCACCAGCGCAACTGACCGGCTGAATTACAGCTTGACCTTCAGCACTACTTCCGGAGGCTCCTCCTGGTTGACGGTGGGACCGATACAGGGTCAAACGCCGGACACGATTAACGTGGCGGTCAACCCGACGCTGCTCAGCGCGGGAACGTATCGCGGAGCGATCGTGATCACGGCGAAGAACACGACGAGCGGCGCGGATGCAGCCAATAGCCCGCAGACAATTCCTGTAACGCTCGTTGTCGCGGCCGGCTCGCTGGGAGCTACACCGGCCTCGCTTTCGTTTACGCAGGCTGCGGGCGGCGCGCCGCCCGCAGCACAAAACATTTCCGTGACCGGAACCGGCGCGACGCTCAACTTCACCGCGGTGGCGGCGGTTCCGGGTGGACAGAACTGGCTCACGGTGGCGCCCGGCAGCGGCGCCACTCCAGGCACGGTTGCGGTCACCGTGAATGGCGCTTCATTATCGCCGGGGAACTATCAAGGCACTGTTACGATTTCATCTCCCGGCGCGGCGGGCAGTCCAGTGGCAATCCCCGTTGCCCTGACAGTCACGTCCGCGCAGACCATCACGGTGGCGCCGGCCTCCCTATCGTTCAGCTACCAGTCGGGCGGACCGGCGCCCGCAGCGCAGAATCTGCAGATCACGACAGCCGGCTCACCGCTGCCCTTCGCCGCCTCGGCCGCTACTGTCAGCGGAGGAAATTGGCTGAAGCTTACGCCGGCAAATGGAAACACTCCCGGCACTGTGGCCGTCTCGGTGGACCCGACCGGCCTGGCCCCGGGCAATTATACGGGCACGGTCTCGATCGCGGCTCAGGGCGCGAGCAATAGCCCGCAGACGGTCAGCGTTGCTCTGGCCGTCGCCGCCGTTCCGGCGCCCAGCCTGATGGCCGTGACCAATGCGGCAAGCTTTGCATCCGGCCCGGTGGCGCCCGGCGAAATCGTCACATTGTTCGGCACCAACTTTGGTCCAGCCACTCTGACCACGGCGCACGTGACCAGCGGCATGGTGGACACAGTGCTTGCGGACACACGCGTACTGTTCGATGGCGCTGCGGCGCCGTTGATTTACGTTTCGGCCACGCAAATCAGCGCCGTAGTGCCGTACTCGGTGGCGGGCCGCCTCACCACGCGGATGCAGGTTGAGTATAAAGGAATCGTTTCCAACTCGCTCGACATCCGGGTCACGGACGCTGCTCCCGGAATCTTCACCTTGAATATTTCGGGCAGCGGTCCCGGAGCGGTCGTGAACCAGGACGGCATCACCGTCAACTCGGCTGCGCGTCCGGCGCCCAGAGGGTCGATTGTAGTGCTCTATGCAACGGGCGAAGGACAGACCACGCCGGCGGGCGTTACCGGAAAGGTCACGCCCGCCGATGGCTCGGGGCTCGCCAAGCCGCTGCTACCGGTCACGGTTCTGATCGGCGGCCAGCAGGCGGAAGTACTCTATGCCGGCTCCGCGCCGGGCTTTGTAGCCGGAGCCCTGCAGGTGAATGCGCGCGTGCCGCAGAATGCGCCCACGGGAGATACGATACCGGTGCTCGTAATCGTAGGCAGCGCGAGCAGCCAGGCGAATGTGACCATGGCTGTCCGCTGACCGATTTGGGAAGGCGGATCTTCGGGTCCGCCCTCCTACCGGCCCTTGACCACTTCCAGGAAGGCCTGAGCCGCATGGCTGATCGCCCGCCGCGTAGGGTAGATCAGCCGGATCTTTCGCTCCATATTCAGTTCGCGAACACGCACTTCGCAGAGCATGCGCTGTTCGATCTCCTGCTCCACGCACATGCGCGGAAGGAACGCCACACCCTCGTCGTTCTGGACGAGTTTTCGGATCGTTTCAATCGTCGGCATCTCAACCTCCGTGTGGAGCGGCACTTTGTGCCGGTGGAACTCGCGAAGCACCAGTTCGCGGTAAGGTGAAACGACATTATGCGCGATGAATACCTCTTCACCGAGCTCGGTGATCGAGACCGTTTTGCGATTCGCCAGGCGATGTCTTGGTGAAACCACCAGCGCGAGCGAATCGGTGTAGATCACCGTCGAGGTGAGGCGCTCGTCAGCCGGATCGTAGCTGATCACTCCGAGCTCGAGATTGCCGTCGATCAGCTCGGTCGGAATTTTGCTCGACAGGCTTCGCTTCACCTGCACATTGACCTTGGGGTACAACCGCCGGTAGCGCTCGATGTGGCGCAGCAGGTACAGCGTGGTCGATTCATTGGCCCCGATCGTGAGCCGTCCGGCCGACTTGTCGCGCAGCTCCTTGAGCGCATTCTCCATCTCGCGTTCGAGATTTTCGAAGCGCCGCGCATATTCGAAGATCACACGGCCCGCTTCGGTCAGCAGCAGGTCCTTCCCGGTGCGATCAATCAGCTTTTCGCCAAGCTCCTGCTCCAGGCGCTGCACGGCGAGCGAAACAGCGGGCTGAGTGCGGAGCAACTTCTCGGCGGCGCGCGAAAAACTTCGTTCCGCCGCAACTGTACGGAAAGCCTGGAGCGCGTACAGATCCATGCGCAGTATAATATCAATTTATAACCAATACGAATATTATAAATTTGTCAAATTGCCTCGCTCCCCGGATAATGAGTGCATTGGCATCGGACTATGGGCGATCGAGTATACATCTTCGACACGACGCTGCGTGACGGCGAGCAGTCGCCGGGCTGCAGTATGACGGTTCCCGAGAAGCTCCGGATGGCGCGCAAGCTTGTGGAGCTTGGTGTAGATGTTCTGGAGGCTGGTTTTCCGATCGCCTCGGACGGCGATTTCGAAGCCGTAGACATGGTCAGCCGTGAGTTTCCGTGGGTGCAGGTAGCGGCGCTGGCCCGCTCCTGCACGCTGGACGTGGAACGGGCGGCGCGCTCTTTGGAGCATGCCAAACGGCCGCGCATACACACCTTTCTGGCGACCAGCGATATTCACTTGAAGTACAAGCTCAAGAAATCCAGGCAGGAGGTGCTGGACCAGGCTGTCGCCGCCGTCGAGCTGGCGCGCCAGTATGTCGATGATGTGGAATTCTCGGCCGAAGATGGCGCCAGGACGGATCCGGATTATCTGGAGCAGGTAGCTCGCGCCGTCGTAGCCGCCGGAGCGCGCACGGTGAATATTCCCGATACCGTCGGTTATTCGGTGCCGGAGGAATACGGCGCGCTGATCGGCAGGATCGCACGGGCGCTGGGTGATTGCGCCGTGGTGAGCGTGCATTGCCATGACGACCTCGGGCTGGCGGTGGCTAATTCGATCGCGGCTGTGCAGGCCGGCGCGCGGCAGATCGAGTGCACGATCAACGGCATTGGCGAGCGTGCGGGAAACTGCTCGCTTGAAGAGGTCGTCATGGCATTCAAGACGCGCCAGGACCGGCTGCCTTTTGTCACCGGAATTCATGCGGAGCACCTCTATTCAGCCAGTCAACTGCTCAGCTCGATCATTACCTTCGGAGTGCAGCCGAATAAGGCGATTGTGGGCCGAAACGCGTTTGCCCACGAGGCGGGCATTCACCAGGACGGCTACTTGAAGGAAAAGAGCACGTACGAAATCATCGATCCCCGGTCGGTGGGCGTCCCTGAGGGCAAGCTGGTGCTCGGCAAACATAGCGGCCGCCATGCTCTCAAAAAGCGCTGCGAGGAGCTGGGCTTCGATCTTTCCAAGGAAGAGCTCGAGGAGCTGTACCGCCGCTTTACGGCCCTTGCGGACCGCAAGAAAGGCGTGCTGGACGAGGAGATTATCGGCCTGATCCATGAAGGCCAGCGCGCGCAGCAGGTCGGCGCTGAATAAGCGGAAGGCGTAGCGCAATTCTGATGAATCTGAACATTCTCGTCCTGCCCGGAGACGGAATCGGAACGGAAGTCACTCGCGAAGCGGTACGAGTGTTACGGCACGTCGCCGGCAAGTGGAACCACAAGCTTACGATCACGGAAGGGTTGTTAGGCGGGATTGCCATTCACAAGACGGGCGGCCCCTTCCCGGAGAAGACCGCGGAACTGGCGCTTGCGGCCGACGCCACTCTGATGGGCGCGGTCGGGCTGCCGGAGTTCGACGATGCTCCGCCTGAGAAGAGGCCGGAGAAAGGCCTGCTGGGTATCCGCAAGACGCTGGCAGTCTATGCCAATCTGCGGCCGGTGCGGGCTTACAATTCGCTGATCGAGTCCTCGCCGCTGAAGAATCACCTGGTCGAAGGCACCGATATGATAATCGTTCGGGAGCTGACCGGGGGCATCTACTACGGAACGCCGCGCGGCATTCTGGAGAACGGCAGCGAGACCCGGGCCATCAATACCATGACTTATACGCGAGCCGAGATCGAGCGGGTATCGCGGATGGCATTCCATCTGGCGCGCGGACGGCGCCGCAAGGTGACCTCGGTCGATAAGTCGAACGTGCTCGAAAATTCGCAGCTCTGGCGCAAGGTAGTCACCGAAGTGGCTTCCGAGTTTCCCGATGTAACGCTCGACCACATCCTGGTCGACAACTGCGCGATGCAACTGATTCTGAATCCGCGCCGGTTCGACGTCGTTCTGACCGAGAATATGTTCGGCGATATTTTGAGCGATGAGGGTGCGGTGCTGGCGGGTTCCATCGGAATGCTGCCTTCGGCATCGATCGGCGATCGCAAACCCTCGGGCGCCTGGGTGGGCCTTTACGAGCCCGTGCACGGATCCGCTCCGGATATCGCGGGGCAAAACAAGGCAAACCCGCTGGGCGCTATCGGATCTGTAGCAGCCATGCTGGAATACAGCTTCGGATTGAAAGAAGAGGCGGCGGCGGTGAATGCTGCCGTTGAGAGCGTCCTCGCGAGCGGCCGCGTGACGGCCGATTTGAAGCCTTCGGGCGCGCCGGCCACGACGGAACAGGTTGGTGAAGCCGTGTGCGCCGCGATCGGATAGGCCCGGGAGCTTACCGGCGGGCCGGGCCTGTCCACCTGACAGAATTGCAATGAGCAAACCGCGAACGATTATCGAAAAAGTCTGGGACGCGCACGTTGTGCATGAACAGCCCGGCGCTCCCACGCTGCTGTACATTGATCTGCATCTTGTCCATGAAGTCACATCGCCACAAGCGTTCCAGGGCTTGCGCGAGCGCGGGCTGAAGGTGCGCCGTCCCGATTTGACACTGGCGACGGCGGATCACAGCATCCCAACCACGGACCGAACCCTGCCCATCGTAGACGAGATCGCGGCCAAACAACTGGCGCAGCTTGAGGCGAACTGCAAGGAATTTGGCATCCCCTGCTTCGGCATACATAGCAGCCGCCAGGGCATCGTGCACGTGATCGGACCCGAGCAGGGTCTTACGCAGCCCGGAATGACTGTGGTCTGCGGCGATAGTCATACGGCTACGCACGGAGCTTTCGGCGCGCTGGCGTTCGGGATCGGCACAAGCGAAGTGGAGCACGTGCTCGCCACACAGTGCCTGCTGCAGCGGCGGTCGAAGACGTTTCGGGTGCACGTGGATGGCGCCCTGCGGCCCGGCGTTACCGCTAAAGACATCATCCTGGGATTGATTGCGCGCATCGGCGTGGGCGGCGGCACCGGCTGTGTGTTCGAATACAGCGGACCGGCTATTCGGGCGCTTTCCATGGAAGAGCGCATGACGGTCTGCAACATGTCCATCGAGGGCGGAGCTCGGGCTGGCATGATCGCGCCGGATGATGTCACGTTCCAATATCTGTACGGCCGCCCGCACGCGCCGAAAGGAGCTGCCTGGGAGGCCGCCTTGTCCCGCTGGAGACAGCTTCCAACCGACGAGGGCGCGGTGTTCGATCGCGAGATCACGATTGATGCGAACACGCTCGAACCGATGATTACCTACGGCACCAACCCCGGCATGGGAGTGCCGATTACGGCGCCTCTGCCGGAGCCTTCTGATATCTCCGATCCGCTGGCGCGCGACTCGATCGCTAAGGCGCTGCGCTACATGGGGCTGGAAGGCGGCCGCCCCTTGCTGGGCCATCCGGTGAACGTGGTGTTTATTGGAAGTTGTACCAACTCCCGCATCTCCGATCTGCGCTCGGCCGCCTCGCTGCTCAAGGGGCGGAAAGTGAAACCCGGAGTTCGCGTGCTGGTCGTGCCCGGCTCGCAGGAAGTGAAGCGCCAGGCCGAGGCCGAGGGCCTGCCCGAGATCTTCCGCGCGGCCGGCTGCGAGTGGCGCGAGCCAGGATGCTCCATGTGCATTGCGATGAATGGCGATCAGCTTCACCCGGGCGAGTACAGCGTCTCGACCAGCAATCGCAACTTCGAAGGGCGGCAAGGGAAAGGCGGACGCACGTTCCTTGCGAGCCCGCTTACAGCCGCCGCCACGGCGATTACAGGCGTTGTGACCGACGTGAGGACTCTTCTGTAAATCGCTTATGAAACCATTCACTCCGATCCGCAGCCGCCTTGTTCCGTTGCCGGTCAATAACATCGATACTGACCAGATCATTCCGGCGCGATTTCTGAAGACCACTTCGAAAGAAGGACTCGACCGGCAGCTTTTCTTCGACTGGCGCTATGACGAGCAGGGCCGGCCGAAGCTGGATTTCATTCTCAACCAGCCGCGCGCCCGCGGTGCTGAAATCCTGCTTGCCGGCGACAATTTCGGCTGCGGCAGCTCACGCGAGCACGCGCCATGGGCCTTGACGCAGTTTGGCTTCCGGGCGGTAATCAGCACTTCGTTCGCCGACATTTTCCGGCAGAACGCGCTCAAAAACTCGCTGCTGCCGCTGGTTGTGCCCGCCGAAATTAATGCTGCGCTGTTCCAACTTGCGGAAAAGTCTCCGGAGGCTGAAGTGGCGGTCGATCTTGCTTCTCAAAAGCTGATGCTTCCGGACGGCCGCGCGGTCGAGTTCCCAGTGGACGGCTTCGCCAAGCACTGTCTGCTCGAAGGAGTCGACGAGCTCGGGTATATCCTGAAGAACGAACCCGCCATAGCGGCTTTCGAAGCCCGGCACGCCGCTTCCATTAATACCTTGTCCGCCGATTGACCCGCGACCGGGCACGCCGCTCGCGGTATGCTGGTTGCGGGAACAGGCGCAGCGTGACTGCCGTCTGACTAGAAGGGGAAACAGAGATGGTTCCCTCCACTCGACTGGCGATCTTCGACTGGGCCGAAGAGCATGTCTTCTCTCGCGCCCGCAGCATAGGAAGAAGTCTTTCTCTGCTGATCGCCGCGGCGATTTGCACCACAATTCTGGCAGTGGCGAGCGGCGCCCTCCACCATGCCTGGGAATTGTATTTCCAAGGTCTTCCCTACAGTGACCCACAACGGCTCGTGGCGGTAACGGGAATCCGCGGTCCAACGTGGAGGGCAGCGGTCGGCACTTCATCGCGTCTATTTCTCCCGTGGTTCAAGGAAGACCAGATGTTTGAGCGTCTCGCAGCGTTTCGCTGGGAGACATTTGCCGTTTCGGCCGAAGGACGCGCGCCCGAATTCGTCCCCGGAGCACGCGTGACGGGCGAATTTTTTCCAGCGCTTGGCGTTAAAGCTCAGTACGGGCGGACGATTTTACCTGACGACGAGATTTCCGGGCGAGTGGTGGTAGTGAGCAGCTCCTTCTGGCAACGGCACCTTGGAGCGCGCCCGGGTGCGATTGGCGGGAAGCTCACTATCAATGGCGAGACGTTCACGATTGGCGGGGTCATGCCGCCGCGCTTCTGGTTCATCTCACAGGATGTGCAGTTCTGGGTACCGCTCGAGTTGGAGGCGCCCGGTCCCTCCCAGCGGCCCATGCTTTGCGGTGTGATCGGAAGGTTGCGGCCATTGATCGCGCTGGACCAGGCGCGCTGGGAGCTTCGGGATATCGCCGCGCGACATAAGCTCTATTCGAAGCCTCGGCTTTCTTGGCTCGAAGACGAGATACTGCGCGATATGACGCCGGCCGTCGCAATTTTGGGTATCTCGCTCGCGGCGGTCAGCCTCATTGCACTGCTCCGTTTTGTTCAAGCGCTGGCGGACCGGCGCGAACGGGCGCACCTGGCGGATGCAGCCAGAGGCATGGGCTGTCTGGTAGCGAAGGCGCTGTTAGGCTCCCTGGCGCTCGGCGGGCTTTGGGTCGCTCTGCTCGATCCGGCACGCCAGCCCATGTACGGGCGCGGCAACGGCGAGAGCATGGCGTTCCTCGTCTGGCTGTTTGGGCTTGCCTGCTGGGGCTTGGTCTGGTGGTGCCTGCTCGACCAGCGCTACCGCTGCCGCGTATGCCTGCGCCGCTTGCGCATGCCTGTCGATACGGGATCCTGGAGCACGCCTTTGCTGAATCGCCCCGGCACCGAGTACATCTGCCCGTTTGGCCACGGCAAGATGAACGTCTCTTCCGTTCGGCTCTTCGGCGCCGAATCGGAGCGCTGGACTTATTTCGGCAATTTCTGGGATGAGTTGGAACTCCAGTCCACGCCCGGCAATCAAAGCTGATTTCGAATTACTCGTGCTACGCTTAGGGTTCAGTTCTTTCCCTGCATGGTGTTCCGTTTGGCGATGAGTTGGGCCCTGGCGGGGGTGCTGGCCGCGCAGGAGTGGCCGGTTTACGGCGGCGACGCTGCGGGGACGAAATACTCACCACTCGATCAGATAAATCGGACCAACGTAGCGCATCTCAAACCCGCTTGGACGTTTCACACCGGCGAGCTGCGCCAAGGCCGGAAAGATCCGAAGCGTTTCGCATTTGAAACCACGCCTCTGGCCGTCGACGGCACTCTGTATCTTACGAGTTCCTTTTCACGCCTGATCGCGCTCGAAGCAGATACTGGAAAGCGCCTCTGGACATTCGATCCGAAGATCAACGCAGACCGGTTCCGGCAGACGCTCGTTAATCGAGGCGCCGCCTTCTGGACAGATGGCCGCCGGAAACAGATCTTCCTGGCTACACTCGACGGCCGTTTATTCTCCATTGATGCTTCGACGGGGGAGATGGACCGCGGCTTCGGTAAAGGCGGCTGGCTTGATCTTCGCGATGGTGTCGCCGATCGTTACCCCGGAAAACCGTACGGCATGACGTCTCCACCGGCTGTCTATAAGGACCTGGTGATTTGCGGCTCAATGGTGTCCCATCGCGAGCCGCGCGGCCCGGCCGGCGATGTCCGTGCCTTTGATGCCCGCACGGGCCGGCTGGTCTGGAGCTTGCACACGGTTCCGAGAGGAGGCGAATTCGGCAGCAGCACCTGGGAAGGCGAGTCATGGAAGAACCGAACCGGAGCGGAGGCTCGCGCGGGTTTTAGCGTGGATGTGGAGCGCGGGATTGTGTATGTGCCGCTAGCGTCGCCTGCTGCCGATTTTTGGGGCAGCGACCGCAAGGGCCCAGGGCTTTTCAGCGATTCGTTGGTTGCATTGCACGCCGCCACGGGCGAGCGCCTCTGGCACTTTCAGACGGTCCACCATGACATCTGGGGCTACGGCCTGCCCGCCGCTCCCACTCTGGTTACCGTCAAGCGCTCCGGCGCCGCTGTTGCCGCGGTGGCCGTAGTGACCAAAACCGGTTTCACGTTCGTATTCGATCGCGTGACAGGAGCGTCGCTCTTCGATATTCAAGAACGGCCCGCCCCTCCGAGCCAGATTCCTGGCGAGCAGGCTGCGGCAACGCAGCCGTTTCCGGTAAAGCCGCCGTCCTTCGCGCGGCAGAGCTTTCGCCCCGATGAGCTGACGAACTTTACTCCTGAATCGCGGGCCTATTGCGCCAAGCTGCTGGAAAAAGCCGTATTGGGCAACGTGTATACTCCGGTCGGGCCGAAGCCTACGGTGCTCTTTCCGGGCGCCAATGGCGGGGCGAGTTGGGGTGGGGCTTCGTTTGATCCTGAGACTCGCACGCTATATGTGAATTCAACGGATGTCGGAATGCTGGTGCGCCTGATTCGGCAGGCGGAAGGCTCTGAGGTTTCATTCCGGCCGCGAGGCTCCGGCACCGTTGGTTCGCGGTTCTGGGATGCTGAGCTTTATCCCTGCCAGAAACCGCCATGGGGATGGCTGACGGCAATTGATCTGGATACCGGAGAATTCCGATGGCGCTCCGTCCTGGGCGGAGGTGATATCTCCGCCCAGGGGGGCACGCAAACAGGCGCGCCGAACTTTGGAGGATCGATTGTCACGGCGGGCGGGCTGATTTTTATCGGTGCTACCAGTGACCGGCGCTTCCGCGCATTCGATAAGGACACAGGCAAGGAATTGTGGGCGGCCGAACTGCCGGCCAGCGCCCATGCGACTCCGATGACCTTCGTGGGAAAGAAAACGCGCAAGCAGTTCGTAGTAATTGCAGCCGGCGGCGATAACGAACACGAGGATGACATTTCTGACGCCCTCGTCGCGTTCTCTTTGCCGGCCGGCCAGTAATGGCAACTCTGAAATGACTATGAAACGATCTCTGCGAAGCCTGATTCTGGTTTGCCTGGCGGTGCTTGGAAACGCCGCCACCCCGCCAAAGCCGAAGCTTGTGCTGGCGATTGCGGTGGACCAGTTCCGATACGACTATCTGACACGTTTCCGCGATCAGTACAACGGCGGACTCGCGCGCCTCCTGACGCGCGGTGCCGTATTTGTTAATGCCCGTTACGAACATTTCCCCACGGTCACCGCGATCGGTCACAGCACGTTCCTGACCGGGGCCACGCCTTCGATGAGCGGCATCATCGGCAATGACTGGTATGATCGCGAAGCCGGCAAATCCGTGACGAGCGTCTCCGATGACTCCGTACGCGTCCTCGGCGGTGAAGGTGACGGCGGGGCCTCTCCGCGCCGCCTTCTGGTGAGCACGGTAGGTGACGAACTGAAGATCGCACACGATGGCCGGCCTCGCGTGTTCGGCATCTCCATCAAGGATCGCAGCGCCATTCTGCCTTCCGGGCACATGGCCGACGGAGCGTTCTGGTTCGACCAGAAGACCGGCCGGTTTGTGAGCAGCACGTATTACTTCGCCGATCTGCCCGCGTGGGTGAAGGACTTCAATGCCGGAAATCCGGCGGGCCAGTATCGGGGCGCCGCGTGGCTGAACCGCAAGATGCCGGATGTGCCGGAGAAGCTCTATCCGGCGATTCCTTCCAGCCCGTTCGGAAACGAGCTCATCGAAAGTCTCGCCGAACGGGCCATGCAGAGCGAACAACTCGGCAAACGCGGCGAAACGGATCTGTTAGCGTTGAGTTTTTCGTCGAACGATTTTATCGGGCACGCCTTCGGGCCGGATTCGCCGGAAGTCCGCGAGATTTCTCTTCGCACAGACCGACTGTTCGACAAGCTGTTTCGCTTTCTGGACGCACAGGTCGGGATGCAGAACGTGCTGGTGGTTCTCACGGCCGATCATGGCGTTGCGCCCCTTCCGGAGATCGCAGCCGGACGCAAAATGCCCGGAGGCCGAATGCCGGCAGGCTCCATTCGGGACACGGTGGAAGCGGCGCTAACGGCTAAGTATGGCCCGGGTAAATGGATTCTGAGCCCGTCGGAGCACTCGTTGTATCTGAACCTCGACGTGATCCGTGAGAAGAAGCTGGATCGGGCGGACGTGGATCGAACGGCAGCACAGGCTGCGCTCACGATTCCGCATGTCTTTCGTGTGTACACGCGCGAACAATTGATGAACGGGGAAGCGCTTGAAGACCAGGTCGGCCGCCGTGTGATGAACGGTTTTTATGTGCGCCGCAGCGCTGATGTTTACATCCTGCTGGAACCATACTGGATGTTCAGTGCCAGAGGCACGACCCACGGAACTACGTTCAGCTATGATGCTCATGTGCCGGTGATCTTTATGGGGAGCGGAATAAAGGCCGGCCGGTATTATGAGCCGGTTGCAGTCAACGATATCGCTCCGACGCTCGCAGCCATCCTCGATATCGAGACTCCCAGCGGGTCGGTTGGCCGGATCCTTTCGGACATTTTCACGGCTCAGTAAGGCGCTATCATAGATCGCGGAACTCACTATCGATCGAGAGGAAATTATATGGATTTGCGTCCGTTACATGACCGAATTCTCGTAAAGCGGCTGGAAGAGGCGGAGACCATGCGCGGCGGCATCATCGTTCCCGACACGGCCAAAGAGAAGCCACAGCAAGGGCAAGTGAAGGCCGTGGGCAACGGCAAGTTGCTTGAGAATGGCGAGCGGATCGCCTTGGATGTGAAACCCGGCGATCGAATCTTGTTCGGCAAGTACTCCGGCTCCGATATCAAACTTGATGGAGACGAGTACCTGATCCTGCGCGAAGATGAAGTGCTCGCCACGCTCGAGTAGCCGGATTCCGCATTAGAAGCAGAAAAGACACGGCCCCCAGGTGTGCTACTCTTTACATTTACCTAAGCAAGAGGGAGTTGTCGGGTATATGTGTGCAAGATTCGGGCTGAAACTTCTTGCGGCCTGCGGGGCCGTTCTTGCGCTTGCCGCAGTCGCGGCAGCGCAGACCAAAGTCGCCGTGGTGAGCATGCAGAGAGCTGTCCTGGAGACGGCCGAGATCAAAAAGGCCTCGGCCGAGATGGAAGCTAAGTACAAGCCGCGGCAGGCTGAAATGGAGAAGCTTCAGAAGGAGTTGCAGGACATTCAGCAGCAGCTTCAGACGAATGCGGGCAAGCTGACGCCGCAGGCGGAGTCGGACCTGACGGCGCAGGGCCAGCGCAAGCAGCGGGAGCTGCAGCGGATGAATGATGATTTGCAGCAGGACGTGGAACGGGAGCGGAATGACATTCTGTCGCGCAGCTCGCAGAAAATGCGAGAAGTCGTTCAGAAACTTGCTGAAGCCAAGGGTTTCGACGTGGTCGTGGATGTATCCAATACAATCTACTTCAAACCAGCCCTTGACCTGACGGCGGAGGCCATTGCTGGGTACGACAAGGCATACCCGGCCAAGTAGGAGCGAGAGCGCGCGGAAACCTACTGAGCACTGAACCTGCCCGCTATGGCCGGTTATCTGGATCGTTACGGAGAAGGAGAGGAACAGCGAGAGAAGCTCATTAAAATTGTTGTCTTCTCGCTGGTTGGCCTGTTGATTGTAGGCGGCGTCGTCTACTTTCTGTTTAAGAACTACCGGCAGGAGCGGCAGGTCAAGAATTTCTTCACTCTCCTGGCCTCCAAGGACTACCAGCAAGCCTATGCACTGTGGGGCTGCACGGAATCGAAGCCCTGCCGGGATTATCCCTTTTCTGAATTCATGAAGGACTGGGGGCCGCAAAGCGGCCGCAATGCCGCCGGCTATCACATCGCCAAGAGCCGCTCTTGCGGATCGGGCGTGATTATCACGGTGGATCTTCCGAACAACCGCGAAGAGAAGCTCTGGGTCGAGCGGGACAACCTGACGATCGGGTTTTCGCCTTGGCCAGGGTGCCCGCCCGGACCATAGGCGGCCCGGTTTTGCGTTCAATTTCTGCGGATCGAAGCATTCGTCCGTGGTGCGTCATCCGGATGGCGGGTCTACAATAAAATAGAAACCGAGTGAAAAAGCATGGGAACAACAGTAGCAGGTCTTGAAGGAGTTATCGCCGGGGAATCGGAGATTTGTTACATCGATGGTTACGCTGGCGTCCTGAGCTACCGGGGATACAACATCCACACACTGGCGGAAAACGCCGTCTTTGAAGAAGTCATCTATCTGCTCTGGAACGGTTCCCTGCCTAACCGGGCGGAGTTGGACAGGCTGAAGAAGGACCTGGAGGAAAATCGCGCTCTACCGAAACCCATTCTGGATTTTCTGGCCAGCGTGCCCAAAGCTCCTCCCATGGACGTGCTGCGCACCGCGGTTTCCATGCTTAGCCTTTACGACACGGAAGTCGCCGATATGTCGCCGGAGGCGAACGCGCGCAAGGCGCTGCGGCTAATGGCAAGGACTCCCACCATCGTGACGATATTCGATCGCCTGCGCTCGGGAAAAGAAATTCTCGAAGGCGACCCCAAGCTCGGGCTGGCGGCTAACTTCCTGTACACCCTGACCGGCAGGCGTCCCGATGATGTTATGGAGCGGGCGTTCGACGTAGCGTTAACCTTGCACGCCGATCATGAGTTGAACGCTTCCACGTTCGCTGCGCGCGTGACCGCCGCGACGCTTTCTGATATCTATTCGGCAATCACTTCGGCGATTGGCGCATTGAAAGGGCCGCTGCACGGCGGCGCGAACCAGGATGTGATCAAGTGGCTGCTGGAGAGCCGGAGCGAAGAGGCTGCCGCAAGCCGGGTGAAAGATACCCTCGCCCACAAAGGAAAGATTCCGGGATTCGGCCATCGCGTCTACCGCACGGAAGATCCGCGCGCGACGCATCTGCGCGTCTTATCGGAAGAGCTGGGCCGGCGCACCGGGCATGAGAAGCTCTATGCGATTTCCAAGCGCATGGAAGAGGTGGTGAAGAGCGAGAAGGGATTGAACCCGAACGTGGACTTCTATTCGGCCTCCACTTATTACTCCCTGGGCATTCCGATCGACCTGTTCACGCCTGTATTTGCCGTGAGCCGCATGTCGGGGTGGACCGCGCACGTGCTCGAGCAATACCGGAACAACCGCTTGATTCGTCCTCGCGCCGAGTATAAGGGCAACCCGGACGGCATGCCGTGGATTCCGATCGAGCAGCGCTGAGCCGTGGACGAACGCGCTTTCTATACCGAATCCCAGACCACGCGCGCGGCGACCCTTAATTGTCCGTTCTGCCGTACGGCGGAGAGCTACGAGCTGCGCTGGGTGGTGCGCAAGAAGAAAGACCGGGTCCCCGGAGGCGCCGACGAGCGCGACCGTGCGCGTTTCCAGAAGGCGCAAAGCTACATGGTCCTGGTGGACGACAAAGTAGCGTGCAAGAACCTGCGGTGCCGGAAGCGCTTTGACGTTTCCGGCGTAAAGACGATGGCGTTTTTGTAGGATCCGTTCCTGGAGATCGAGCCGCTGTTCAGTGGTGATCTACCCGGGGCTGGATCTTGCGTGCCCGGAACTCGCGGATCAGCGAAACCATACGCTCGACGACAGCCTCTACAAACTGGCGGCCCTTCTCCCGGCTCGCTTTGGTCGGATCTCCGACCGTGCCGGTCTTCGAATAGCGGCTGAACCACTCCTGGAAAAATATCGGCGAGGGCGATTCCAGGTCCCAGTAAAAGAATTCCGTCGACTGAAAGTTGATATCTTTTTCGGCTTTATCCATCTGCACCAGATCGCCGCGCAGGTAAAGCAACACCGAAGTCTCCAGCTCGCAGCCGTGCGCCATTCCACCGGGATATTCGGATTCCCGCAGTTGCTTGAATAGCGTCTTGGGAATCAGGCTCCACCAGGAAGCCATCGCGCAAACAGCCTCGCTCTTGTTAGTGATGTTGCGCGCCGCCACATCCAGGAACGGAACGTTGCTGCCATGCCCGTTCACCAGCAGGATTTTGCGGAATCCGTGGTGCGCCAGGCTCTTGCCAATGTCGGTTACATAGTTGATGATTGTCGGACCTTCTACGGCGATCGTCCCCGGAAAATCGAGATGGTGCTCGTTGAACGAGTAATAGACCGAGGGCATCAGAACCGCCTCCTGCGGAATCCGCTCCACGGCCATGCGCGACATCTCGGTCGAGGTCAGGACATCAGTGACCAGCGGCAGGTGCGGTCCGTGCTGTTCTACGGTCCCTACAGGCAGCACGGCAACACGATTCTGAGCTACGGCCTCCCGAATTTCGGGCCAGGTGAACTCTTCATAACGGTATTTGTCAGGCATAAGTCGTACACTCGGGAAAGGAGCAATTATGTCACAACGTGACGACTCCCACGGCGAATTACGGCCGCGAACCGCGGTGCTGACGCGCGGTTTCGATCCGAGCCTGTCGTTCGGTTCGGCGCGCCCTGCTGTATTCCGCAGTTCGACGTATGTATTTGCCAGCCCGGAAGCCGCCGAGCGAGCGTTTTCCATCACAGCGGGGCGCATCAAGCCGGAGGATGGCCAGCGCGC
>Ga0070741_10002020_pt1 | contig 56887 bp, 53 predicted proteins | sample Coa_R1_4_FD_66440 | JGI IMG/M metagenome (GOLD analysis project Ga0070741, IMG submission 66440) | Surface soil microbial communities from Centralia Pennsylvania, which are recovering from an underground coalmine fire - Coalmine... | ecosystem: Environmental > Terrestrial > Soil > Unclassified ... | reverse complement strand
GCGACCCGCGCGCCGATTCAAGCCCGGAGTGGATGGCGGCCTTCGGGCCGCCTCCCAGTCAGCCCGCTCCACCATCTAAGGACGCCCGATTTTTTGTCCAAACGATGGGGTCCACCTCACAGTCCCGAAAAATCGAGTCCCACCTCGCGCACTGCGGCGCCTGCGCGAGCAGGTTGCCCGAAGCGCTCCACTTCGCCCACCAATTATCCGATTTGCACAGGAGGGCCACCCCAGGCAGCAGCGCCGAACGCCGGCGCGAGCCGCGCATCTCTACGAGCGACGCCGCGACGCTCCGCCTTCTGCACCCGTTTTCTCCCAAACGGCTGGACATTTGGATTCTCAATGTCTCGAAGAGCGGACTTGGGTTTCAGACGGACCGGCCCATGGAGCACCAGACCATCGTCCAGATACGGCTGAACGGCGTCATTATCCTAGGGGAAGTATGTTACTGCGTTCCCAATGACGGCGCCTTTGTATGCGGCGTTGCGATCCAGGATGTCTTCCCCACGCCGTTTAGCGACTAAGCCTACTTCTGGTCGCTGCCCGCGATGCTCGCCGCCAGATAGTTGACCACCTTCGCCTCATTGCGCGCGACTTCGTAGTACGCGGCCTTTAACAATTGGTCCTTGCGGTCGAGCAGCGTCTTCCGGATGGTCTGCTGCACGGTGGGATCGTCGAGCAGCCGCTGGCCGGCCGGCTCGCGCGTGATGACTTTGAGAATACGGTAGCCTTCCGTGGTGCGCTCGACCGGAGTGACGTCGCCCGGCTGGAGCGCCATAATGGCCTTCCGCAGATCCGCATTGGCTTGTTCGAGCGCCGATTCGCGCACGAAGCCGAGATCGCCGCCGGCCTGCGCCGAATCGGGATCTTCGGAATAGTTCTGCGCCAGCATCGCGAAATCCTCGCCTTGCTTCACCCGCTGGTAAAGGCTGTCGATTTTCTTGCGGGCTTCGGCGTCGTTTTGCGCCTTGTCGTTGCGCAGATTGCGGATATTCGGGTTCGGCGTCGGTGTCACCAGGATCTGCGCCATGTGAATCTGCGGCTCGGGCAGATTGAAGCTGCTCCGATTCGCGTTGTAAAAGTCGGCGATGTCCTTGTCGCTGATCGTGATCCGCGACGTGGTTTCTTTGTTCAGCAGTTTCTGCACGCTGAGATCGCGGCGGAGCTGCGCCTTTAGGTCGTCCACCGTCATTTTGCGCTCGTTGAGCTGCTTCTGGAACTCTTCCTGCGTATAGGGCGCCTTGAGCTCGGCGAACTTTGCCTCCACATCGGAGTCGGTGGCCATCAGGCCCCGCTGCTCGGCCCGCTGCACCATGATTTCGTTGTCGATGAGCGTCCGCAAAACCTCCAAGCGCTGGATCGCCAGAAGATCGTCGCTCGGATGCTCGGATTGCCCGAACTGGGAGTATTGATATTGCTTGTCGAGTTCGGCATACGTGATCGCTCGGCCGTTCACCGTAGCCGCTACGCCGGCCGGGGCGGAACGGCTACAGGCGGACACGAGCAGCAACACCAGGGGGACGATCAGGATGCGGTACATAGTGCGGAAGCCCCATTTTATCAAGACATGGAACAAGCTTTTTCGCTTGCAACTTTCTCGCTTCCAATCTGGCATTCCGCTCGCGGATCCGGTTCCGGACAGCCGGGGGCAGGCTTGCCGCCGTGCAAACCTGCCCGCGCGCTACCTCATAGGCGCCGCCGGCACCCATTGAAACCCGAACGGATCAACCACGCCGGCCGTTCGGTCACCGTAGGGCTGATCGGCGGGCGGCCACAGCGAGGTGGCTCCGGCCGCGATCGCGCGATCATACCAGGCGTCGCAATCCTCGACGGACAGATAGAAGGCGCAGGGTTGCGGCTCGGCCTCGCCCATTTCGAGAACCGTATCGCCGATGCGAACGGCCGCGTGCATCACGCGGCCGCCCTGCTCATAGACGGCGAGCGGTTCGGCTTCGAACGCGCGTTTCGCGAAATCGATGAACGCGCGGGCCTTCGATGGGTGCAGGTAAGGCACGACGGTGCGAAGCCCTTCGATGTGCACCGGCTCTCCCAGCCGTGTCGCGATGAACCAGGAATTGCCCGCGAAATCCTTCACGAAGCCCGATCGCTCTCCGTAAGGACGGTCTGCTGGCTCGCCCAGCGACGTGCCTCCCGCAGCGATCGCCCGCGCATAGGTCGCGTCGCAATCGGGAACGAAGACGTGGAACGCGCCAATCCGTTCCTTTCCGCGGACAGACTCCCCGGACATGACGAGTACGTCGGCGTCGCCGATTCGTAGAGTAGCGACAAAACCACCCTCGTTATGGGTATGACGGGCAGTCTCTGTCGCGTCGAACGTCTGCTTCAGGAAAGCGATGAGCCTGGATGCCTCCGGGACGGCGATAAACGAGGTGACGGTATGCAATCCTTCTCGGGCCCGTGCACTTGTGAAAATGGTCATGTTTCTCGTCCTTTGCAGTTCAGATTTAAGACGATTCTGGAACTGTTCTCCGGGCATTTGCCGAAGCCCGGCCACGATCTCCAGGAGCGGCCTCAGTTCCGCCGCCGCGGGCGGTTCGGTACCGGCCAACAAGGCATCGATGGCCTGATCGAGGCGGTCCCTCAACTCGTGATCAGGCATGGACGCCCTCCATCTGCGCGCGAAGGTTTTCGATGGCGCGAAGCTGCAACTGTTTGACGGCGCCTTCGCTCCTGCCGAGCTCGGCTGCGATTTCGCGGATGCTCTTCTGCTCCACGAAGCGCATATGGATCACGCGGAATTGAGCTTCCGGCAAGCGATCGACCAGTTGGAACAGCATAGCGCTGCGCTCGACTTCTTCCGGAGCAGGCCGGTCCGGATCGGCCACCGGATTCCCCGATTCGCGCCCGCTGCGCTGCCAGTGGTCGGCCACTGCCCGCGACGCGATCTTCAACAGCCATGCGGCAAACGGCACGCCGCGCCACTCAAACTTGCGTATCCCTGCCAGCGCTTCCTGGAAGACTTCGGCGGTCAGGTCTTCGGCCTGATGCCGGTCGCCCACCTTGCGCACGATATAGGCATAAACCCGGTGGAAGTTGCGCTCGTACAGCTCGTCGAAGCGCGCCGGATCCCGTTGTGCGGCCTCCACCAGCGCGCGATCGTCGGTAGCCGGGCTCATGCTCTCGCTCAGGTAATCCGTCCAGAGCCGAAAAAAGTTACGGTTTCCGCGCCCGCGGAACGCGAGGCTTGGGCGCCTTTGCCTGGCGATTGGTCCAGGCGGTTCGCAGGGCCCCTTCGAGAACATCCGCCGGGGCCGTGGACAAGCGCACCAGGGTCGCCCCGTGCGCGCCCCATTTGTTCGGAACCGGCGAAAAGATTTCGGGAGCATCTTCGATCATCCCCATCTGCTGCTCGGGCGTGAGCAGCAGCACTCCGCATCCCTCTTTCCTGTACGCCAGCGTGGCGAAAATTTTCCCGCCCACCCGGAAATCCTCAACCCCGAAGTGGGAACCCGCCCGGGTGTCAGGAAGCTTTAAGGCCAGCCGCCGGAAATCTGCGTCCGTCATGCCTTCTAAGGTAACGCGCGCAACACGGAACGCGGCGCGGTGGTTCCGTGCGCGTTTCGGGAGGCACCGCGCCTTTTGCGGCCTGCCTCGGATAATCCGGGCGTCGTTGCAAAAGAGTCGCGAGCTATGCCGATCGGCTACCATTCGACTCCACTTTTTGGAGTCGAACAACGGCCGCGAACGCGGCATAGTGAAGGAAGCGGAAGATGCTCAAGATTGAGGCCAAAGCCGAGCCGGCCGGGAATGTGAGACTCGCGCTGGCCGGCAGAATCAACGCGAATTCTCTCGGCGAGGTCCGGCGCGCGATTGACCGCGCACGCAGGCAACGGGCCCGCCGGATCGCTCTGGACCTGAGCGAGGTCACGCTGGCGGACCGGGCGGGCGTGGAATTCCTGGCAGAGCAGAGCAAGGACCAGGTCGATCTGGTCAACTGCCCTTCCTATCTCCAGCCCTGGATCGCGGGAGAAAGCTAGCCGCCCCGTTCCTGGCGCCTCAAGGCGGCGGTTGCAGGCCCGCTCCACACGCTTCTCAGCTCGCCGGCGGCTCGACCACCACCAAGACCGGCGCGGAAATCGCGTGGCGCACGCCGTTAATCGTAGTGCCGAAGACCAGGTCCTTAACGCCCGTGTGGCCGTGCGCTCCCATCACAACCAGTTCGGGCTGAAGTTCCTTCGCGACCCGCACGATCGCCGCCCGGGGGCTTCGATCGTGCACGATCTTCAGTTCCGCCTTCAGGCCGCTCTGCTTGAGCGAGCTCGCGATGTCCTCGAAATAGGCCTGGCCGGAAGAGACTTCGGCGGTGGATGCCAGGGGACCGAACAACTGGCTGGTTGCGCCCTCTTCCACGTGCAGCAGGTGAATCGTGGCCTCGTGCAAGCGCGCCATGGCCGCGGCGTGCGCCACCGCGGCGCGATCGCGGTCGGAATGATCGAGCGGCACAAGAATGCTGCGGTATTTGGGCGCGGGAAGATCCGTTGCCACGGCCGCGCCTGGATGACGCGCGGGGACTGGCGGGGGCTTTGGACGCGCGAACGTTACCCATCCGAGCAGGATCAGAAGACCCAGCACAATGGGGACGACCAGCCAGGCGCGCCAGGGAGCTTCCGCGACCCAGGGACCCATCGCGGTGGCGGCCAAACGGAAGTTCAGGCCGATGATCAGCGCGGCCGAAACCCAGGCAAGAACGCTTACCCAGGTGCGATTCGCGAAATCGCCCATGCGCTGCCGGTCGTTGGTGAAACGCACCAGAGGTATGATGGCGAACGGAAGCTGCATGCTGAGAATCACCTGGCTCAGGATCAGCAAGCGATAGGTCCCTTCGTCGCCGCTGGTGGAAACCGTAATCACGGCGGGAATAATCGCCACCGAACGGGTGATCAGACGCCGGAGCCAGGGCCGCACGCGAAGGTTCAGGAATCCCTCCATTACGATCTGGCCCGCATACGTACCGGTCAACGTGGACGATTGGCCGCTGGCCAGCAAGGCAACCGCGAACAGTCCGCTGGCCAGAGCGGTTCCAAGAAGCGGAGCCAGCAGTTGGTGCGCCTGCTGGATTTCGGTCACCACGGTGCCGCTTTTGAAGAACACGGCCGCGGCCAGCACCAGGATCGCTCCGTTCACGATCAAGGCTCCATTCAGGGCGATCAAAGAATCGATGAAGTTGTACCGGCAGGCGATTCTGCGGTCTTCCAGCGTGGTGCCGAGGCGGCGGGTTTGCACCAGAGCAGAGTGCAGGTAAAGGTTGTGCGGCATCACGGTCGCGCCCAGCATGCCGATCGCGACGTAGAGACTCGCGTCATTCAGGCGCGGGATCAGGCCCAAGGCGAGCGCGCCGGCGGAAGGCTTCGCGAACCACAACTCCACCAGGAAACATCCGGTGACCAGAAGCACCAGGGAAAGGATGATCGCCTCCACCAGCCGGATTCCATAACGCGTGAGCCACAGGACCAGGAACGTGTCCAAGGCGGTGATCAGAACGCCCGCGGTAAGAGGAATGTGGAACAGCAGATTCAGGCCGATGGCCGCTCCCAGCACTTCAGCGAGGTCGCACGCGGCGATCGCGATTTCGCACAGGAACCACAGCGAATTCGAAATCGCGCGCGGATACGCTTCGCGGCAAGCCTGCGCCAAATCCCGGCCGGAGATGATTCCCAGGCGGGCCGCGAGGGTCTGAAGCAAAATGGCCATCGCGTTGGACAGCACCAGGACCCACAGAAGCTGGTAGCCAAAGCGCGCGCCGCCTTCCAGATCCGTGGCCCAGTTGCCCGGATCCATGTAGCCGACGCTGACCAGGTAGGCGGGGCCAGCGAACGCAAACATCCTGCGGAGCGCGGTGGGCCACGCCGTATGCACCGTTGCGTGGACCTCGGGCAGCGAGGCCGATCCAGCTAGCTGCGGTTTCATCCCTATAGTTAACTATAGTTCAATCGGCGGGATTCGCGCGGAGACGTAGCGCCGTGGTTGCCCGGACCTTATGTCCCTTTCGCTCTTTCCTATCTCTGGCTTAGGATTTTTTTCGAAACGGCCGTAAGGCGCAAAACGCTAAAATCTGCCCGCAGGAAGAGTCTCCTTCCGACGATTTCCCTTCTGGAGGTGCAGGGTCCGTGTTTTGGAACGTTTTCGCCGCCAAGCCCTTTGCGGCGCTATCCGTCATCATCTGCCTGGGAACGATAGCTTCCTGCATTTCGTTGAAGCGGCGTTACATGCCCCACGTTGCCGACAGATTCCTGGTTGGCTTCGTCGGCCTCCTGGCGATTATCCAGGGCTTCCGGATCGTCCAGCATCTCGGGTTGCTCTCGTTGCCGTCGAACGGCGGAATGGGCGCCGATGTGGTGGATCTCGTGATCACGCTTCTGTATTTCCAGGCGCCAATGGTTTTGCGGCTCTCAAGCTATGATCGCCTGAGCACGGACTTCGAACTGCGGCTGGCACGCGCCGCCCCGCCCAAGAATGTTCCTCTTCTTCCCGAGAAAAAGGAAATGCCAAGGGCGGACACGACCACGCTGGACGGCTTGAAGTCGGCGCTGGAGACGCTAACGCCGCAGGAATTCAAGATTTACGCCTGTCTCTGGCTGCGCTCGCAGCAATCCTCCACCAGGGAGGGCCGGGAGCAGAACGCCGAAATGGAAATCCGCGAGCAACTCGTCAGGCTGGCAGCAAACGTGGGCAAGGATGCCGTCCCGGCGAAGATGCCTCCGCACAACGAGGCTGTCCCGGCCATGCGTACAACGCCGTGAATTAGGCTCCGCGCAGAATTTCGCGCGCTGCGTTGTGCCCCGGCGCGCCCATGACGCCGCCGCCCGGGTGCGCCCCCGACCCGCACAGATACAAGCCCCGCACAGGCATGCGATATCGTGCCCAACCTGCCATCGGACGAAGCACGAACATTTGGTCCAGGCTCATCTCGCCGTGGAAAATGTTGCCTCCTGTGATCCCGAATCGCTGTTCCAGGTCGTAGGGCGAGAGCGTCTGGCGCTCGACCACGATCGAACGGATGTTCGGGCAGTACTCCTCGATCACATCCAGAATGCGTTCGGAGTACGGCTCGCGCTCCTGCTCCCAGGTGGTCCCGCGCAGCGTGTACGGCGCGTACTGCAAGAAAATTCCCATGATGTGATGGCCGGGCGGGGCCAGCGACGGATCGTACATCGTGGGCATGGTCATCTCGATCAGCGGCGAGCGCGACGGTTTGCCGTACTTGGCGTCGTCCCAGGCGCGCTCGATATATTCGACGGAAGGACAGATGTGCATGGTGGCGCGGTGCTGCGGGGCCGCGCCGTTTCCGGGCAACGCCGTGAACTCCGGAACCCCGCGCAAGGCCAGGTTCATCTTGAGGGACGTTCCCTCGGAGCGGAACTTGCGGATTCCGTCGAGAAAATCGGGCGGCAGGTCGCGCGCCTCCATGAGTTGCAGGAACGTCCGGCGCGGGTCGAGATTGCTCGCCACGATGGGAGCGTGGATTTCCTCGCCATCCCGCAAGACCACTCCCTGCGCGCGGCCATCGCGAACCAGAATCTTTTCCACGGGCACGCCGGTGCGAATCACGGCGCCGCTGGCCCGGGCCGAATCGGCTATCGCATTCGAAACGCTTCCCATGCCGCCGCGCACGAATCCCCAAAGGCCGCGATGTCCGTTCACGCCGCCCATGCAGTGGTGCAGCAGAATGTACGCGGTTCCGGGCGATCGCGGGCCGCCGTTAGCTCCGATCACTCCGTCTGTGGCCAGCGTGACCTTGAGCTGCTCGGACTCGAACCATTCATCCAGGAACTCGGCCGCGCTTTGCGTGAATATTTTCACCAAGCCGACGATCTCGGCTTTCGATAACCCGCGCAGACGCCCCAGCAGCTTCAGGTATTCGATGAAGTCGCCGGCGCCGGAGGGAGGAAAGTTCGGGGGCGTCGTAAGCAGCACCGATTCGGCCACTAGGGCGAGCCGCTTGAGATGATCTTCGTACTGGGGGTACGTCTCCGCATCGCGCGCGGAAAACTTGGCGATTTCGGCCAGCGTTTTCGCGCGATCCTGCCACAGGAACAGGTGGCTGCCGTCGGGGAAGGGCGAAAAAAAGGCCGGATCCTTCGCATCGACGCGGTACCCAAAGCGCCCCAGCTCCAGATCGCGGACGACTTTCTCCTGCATCAGGCTGGCGAGGTAGGAGGCCGTGGAGACGCGGTAGCCGGGCCAGATTTCTTCGGTGACGGCGCATCCACCGACGAGTTCCCGGGCCTCCAGAACGATGACGCGGCGCCCTGCGCGGGCAAGATAAGCGGCCGTTACCAGGCCATTATGGCCGCCGCCGACGATGATCGCATCGTAGGAATTGCTCACCACCGACTATGATAACGGTGACCGCTTTCGCAGCTCGACGCCGCCTCGGATGGATTGCCAAACTGCCGAATGTCACCAGACCGGCAGGCTGGCCGGCCTCTACGGGCGCTCAAAAACCTCCATGCCAGGACTCGCCGAAGATCCGCAAACCGGCCGCATAAAGGTTCGAAACGAATCGCTACTTCGGCAAGTGGGTTCCACCCTTCCCGTGGGCCCGGATGCGGCTTGCGACCGCAACTGCCATCGTACTCGAACTCACGGCTCCTGGCAACGGCCAGCGCAATGCCACGATATAATCAAGCCAAATGGACCTTTACGATGAAATCGTGCGCCTCCGGAGCCTCGGGCAGAAGTGCGCCGTGGCCACCATCGTTCAGGTAAACGGTTCCATTCCGAGCTTCGAAAGCGCCAAAATCCTGGTGCGCGAGGACGGTTCCTTCATGGGCACGGTCGGCGGCGGCTGCGTGGAAGCCGAAGTCTGGAACGCCGCCCGCGAGGTGATCGAAACCGAGAAGCCGCGTCATCTCTCCTTCAGCCTGGGTCAGGATGCGGCCTATGACGAAGGCCTGATCTGCGGAGGTCAATTGAACATCTTCATTGAGCCGGTGATTCCGCAGCCGCGCGCGTTTATCTTCGGCGGCGGCCATGTATCCAAGAGTATTTCGAAGATCGCAACGATCGCGGGCTTTTCGACGATCATCGTCGATAACCGCGAAGCGTTCGCCAATCAGGAACGCTTTCCGGAAGCCGAGGCGACCTACGCCGAAGAATACGAAGACGTCTTTCCGAAGCTGCCGGTGAATTCGTCCAGCTACCTGGTCATCGTGACGCGCGGGCACCGGGATGACATGCGGGTTCTTCGCTGGGCAGTCAGCACGCCGGCGAAATACATCGCCATGATCGGCAGCAAGCGCAAGACGATCTCCGTAATCCACGAACTGGAGAAAGAAGGCATTCCGCGCGAAGCGTTCGAAAAAGTGTTCGCGCCCATGGGCCTGGAGATCGGCGCCGAGCTGCCGGAAGAGATCGCGATTTCCGTTGTAGCCGAAATGATCGCCGTCCGGCGCGCGCCCGATGCCGACTGGCGGCAGCTTTCGAAATCGATCTTCGCGCACGACCGGCTGAAGGCGCTCCTGAAGTGATCGCCGGCCTCATCCTGGCGGCGGGCGCGTCCAGCCGCATGGGTATGCCCAAAGCGCTGCTCGATTATCGCGGCGAAACGTTCGTGGCGCGCCTGGCTCGCGTGCTGGGCGCACAATGCAGCCCAGTGACCGTCGTGCTCGGCTATCATGCCGATGCGATCCGGCCGCAGATTCGAAAAAGCGTGCAGATCGTAGTGAACCCCGATCCGAGCAGAGGCCAGCTCAGCTCGCTGCAAACCGCGCTCACAGCATTGCCGGCGGAAGCGGATGGATTTGCGTTTATACCGGTCGATTGTCCGGCCGTTGCGGGCGAAACTATTGCGAAACTGGCGCAGGCGTTCGAACGGCGGGCCGCCTCCACTCTTTTCGTTATTCCGAGACAATCCGGCCGCCGCGGCCATCCTGTATTTGCGGCACGCCCGGTCGCGGATGAGCTACTGGCTCTAGCGCCCACAGCCGAGGCTCGCGACATCGTTCATGCCCACGTGGACCGCACAGAGTACGTAGACGTCGATGATCCGGGGATTTTCACCGATATCGACGACCCCGAAGCGTACCGCCGGCTCAAGGAACACGCCCTATGAGGCGGCTGATCGGGGCGCTGGTATGGGCGATCGCCGCCCTGACGGTCCTGGCCGTGGCCGTTCCCTACTTGCCTGCGGACGTTCTGCGTCCGGGCATCGAGCGCGCCATGGAAAGAGCACTGGGCCGGAAGGTCGAAATTGACGGCGGCATTCGGCTGACGCTGTTCCCCGGCCCCATTCCGCGCCCTGGCTTCCTGCTGGAGCGGGTGACGATCCACGAAGATCCGCGCGCGGGCATCGAACCTCTGGCGTATATGGATTCGCTGGGCGCCAGCGTGCGGATGCTGGGTCTGTTCCGGCGCCGCTTGGAATTTTCCAGCTTGAATCTGAACGACGCCACGATCAACCTGGTGAAAACCGATGCCGGTCCGTGGAACTTCCAGCTCCTTCTGGATAACGGGACGGGGGATTCCCGCCGGATTCCGGCGATTCGCATGCGCGCGGGCCGCGTGAACTTCAAGTTCGGCGACACAAAATCCGCTTTCTATTTCAACGATGCTGATCTGGATGTGTCGCCCTCCGGCGGCGGGTCCATGGAACTGAGGTTTGGCGGCGCGCCCTCCCGCACCGACCGCTCCCGGCAGGAATTCGGACGATTCTTCGTGCGGGGTACCGCTGCGGCCGATCAGCGGCTGGATTTGAGGGTCGAGCTGGAGCGGAGTTCGCTGGAGGAAACCTTGCGCTGGGTGGACCCGCGCGGATTCGGCGTGCATGGAACCGTGGCGCTCGAGGCGCAACTTTCCGGCCCACCGTCGCATTTGGACGTGGCTGGACAGATCCAAATGGCCGACGTCCACCGCTGGGACCTGCTGCCAGACGAGGCCAACGGTTTGCGACAGGGCTTCGCGGGTACGCTCGATCTTCGCCAGGAGCGGCTCGACTTACAGACCACCGCAAGCCGGGGCGATTCCCCGGTGGTGATCCGCTTCCGCTCCTGGGATTTTCTGAAGAGCCCGCACTGGGATGCCGGAGCCGATCTCCAACAGGTGCCCTTGGCGATGCTGCTCGCGATCTGCCGCCATATGGGAGCGACGCTGCCGGAAAAGCTCCGCGCAGACGGCGCGGTGACGGGATCGGTCACCTACAACGAGCAGGACGGAGTGCAGGGCCGAGTGGTGCTCCGAGACGCGTCCTTGAGCGTTCCGGATGAAACGCCTGTGGAAGCCCCGGTCGCCACCGTAGACGTCGCGGATCACTCTCTCGTGCTGGAGCGTACTTCGGTTCACATCGGGGAAAAGCAGAGCGCGGAGCTGGAGGGAAGTTACGTTCTGGATCCGCCACAGTCGCTCAATCTTAAGATCTCCACGCGCGCGTTGAACGTTTCCGCGATGCGCTCGTTCGGGCTGGAAGCGATCCCGCTCCTGGATCAGACACCGCGAGGCATCTGGCGCGGATCCGTGCGATACCAGGATGGAAACTGGAGCGGCGACTACGAACTGCAAAACGCGCGCATCTCCGTGAATGGGCTCGCGGACCCGGTGCTCATTCAGTCCGCTTCCGTTAGCCTGGACGCAACCCGATTCGCACTCGCCCGCCTGAAGGCTTCCGTGGGGGCCATCCACTTCACAGGCAGCTACCGGAGGGACGTGATGGCCGACTCCTCCACGAGGCCTCGTCCGGACAGGTTCACCTTGAAGATCGGTGAAGCCGACCTTGCCGAGCTGAGCCGGGCCCTCGGGCCGGCGCTCTTGCGCCAGAATGGATTCTTCGCGCGGACGCTGCGACTAGGCGCGAATGCTCCGATTCCAGGCTGGCTGAAGGCGATCCGTACTGAGGGCACGTTCTCCATCGATGCTCTGTCCGCCGGCGACCTGCAATGCAGCGGGATCGCCGCTCGTGTGCAATGGAATGGTCCGGAGGCGCACCTGACCGACCTGAGCGGATCCAGCGCCCTCGCGAAATTCAGCGGAGATCTCGATGTCGACCTGCGCGCGGGCACGCCGCGGTACCATTTCAACGGGAAACTGCTGGACCTGCCGTACAAAGGCGGCACACTGGACCTGGAAGGGATGCTGGACGCTCAGGGCAACGGCGCGGAATTGATCGAGAGCGCACATGCCGAAGGCACACTACGCGGCCGCTCGATTCTATTTGCTCCGGATGCCGAATTCGGGACAGTCCGCGCGGATTTCGAAATGCTGGCCGGAGCAATCCCGGCGCGCTGGAAACTTTCGAACCTCGAAGTGAGCCAAAGCGGGGAATCCCTGGCCGGCACGGGATCGACGCAAGCCGACGGCCGGCTGGTGCTTGAGTTGGTGAACCGCGGCCGTCCGCAACGCTTCATCGGAACCCTGTTCGCGATGCCGGCTCAGCAGTAGGCGTAGCGAAAGATAACGGACAGGCGACATGATCACCTGTCGTACCACCAGTGGCGTTCCGGAACAATCGCACTCGCGGGGAGTGGCTCGCACTCCTGGTGTTCGCGCCGCGCTCGCGATCATTGCAGAACACTTAGCGCGGCGTGCAGCTTATCCAGCGGCGGCTCGACGTAGCCAATCCCGCGGCCCGCGCACGCGATGCCGATCCACAAGATCAGGGAAAGCGTGGCGGCCAGCTTCGCGTGGCCCGGGATCCGCTTGGCCTGATCGAGCGCCGCGGCATTGTTGTAGACGCTCTTCCGGAACGCCAGGGCATGCACGGCCACCAGCCCGAACAACGCCAGCTTGGCTCTGAAAAAAGGGTTGTAGTAGTATTCTTCCGCCTTGGAGCTGGCGAGGAGGAATCCGCATGTGGCCACGATCAGGAATCCGATACGCTTGGGCCAGCGAAGCTGATCGACCACGTCCGATACGGGCAAGCGGCGCAGCGTGACGCCCAGAAGGCGCAGATCGGTGGCGAGAATCGCTCCGCCAAACAGGGCGATACCAGCCAAGTGCGACGACAACACTACCGGATAGAGATATGCCGACATCCGCAGATCGCTGGCCCAGCCTGTATTTTGAATCCAAAGAGCCAAATCGAGCAGGGACATCGGTCAAACCTCGGGTGACACGACAAAGGCGATGAAAATTGCCGAGAAGATGACGCCCACCCAGAGCGCCATCGAGATGCACGCCACCGGTTTGCCCAGGGCCGGCGAAAGCTGGCCACGCAGCAGCTTGCGCCGTACCGTGTAGTGAAACACGATGGCCAGGGCCAGCAGAACCATCTTGATCTGGAATGACCGGTTCAGGTAATACATATCCGGATCGGAGGAGAATAGCATCGGCCCGGACAGAAGCAGCGAAAGGAGCCCAACGAGAGTCCACGGAGCAAGCATCTTGGATAGTTCGCCCGGATCCTGACGCCGCAGGCCGAACCCGAGCAAGCGGAAGTCGACCAGCGCGATGGTGCCTACGGTCACCGCGAATCCCAGAATGTGGATGCATTCCAGAATCGGGAAGGTAAGTTCCGATTCGTTCAGCGGGTTTTGAAATTCGATCAGCATGATTTGTATCCGGCAAAGGGGCCATCAAAAACGCTAACACAGACGCAATCAGAGTTGGATGCATCCATTCACCTGGGCGCGGAGCTGGCCGTAGCTCACCAACTGAAAAAACGGATGCTGCTGCGGCGGGGCGATGAATCGCGTGCGGCCTTCCGAGTCCTCCCAGACTGCCGCAATTGCTGCTCGGATGTTCTCGCGCGCGGCCGCCGCCCGAAGCGCTGCGTAAGCGTCACTCCTCTCTTGAGGCGAGCGGGAATCGAACGTGGAATCGAAAAAGGCGATTAAGAGGTCCGCGCCTCGAATATTCAGATAGGCCACCGCGATGCTCGCCATTTGTCGGACTCGTCGGAACTAGTTTAAAGTCTTAGAACGATGTCACGTTTGTGGCAGGCAATCGAGCGGTGGTGTTTCCCGGAGCAAACGGCGGTCCGTGCAGTGTTCGACCGCGCGTTCTACTTGCGGACCAATCCGGATGTGGCCGCCGCAGGAGTCGATCCACTGAAGCACTATCTGAAACATGGGGCGGCGGAGCAGCGCCAGCCGCATCCCTTGTTCGATCCAGCTCATTACTTGGCCGTCTGTCCCGAAGCACGCGGTTCGAGGAATCTTCTCTTGCACTTCCTCAACTCCCACTGCCGGCCGTGGCCCAGCACGCATCCGTTGTTCGACTGTGAGGCGTATGCGCGCGCGCACCCCGAGATCGGCGGGAATCCGTTGGTGGCATACCTCGCGCAGCCCCGTGAGCAACCGGCGATGGAAGGGCGCCAGTTCGGGCAATGCTAAATCCTGCCTCCGTGCGATTCGTTTTGCTGCACTATCACTTCTTCAAGAACGCTGGGAGCACGATTGAGGAGATCCTGGCCAACAGCTTCTACGAAAACTATGCACGCATGGATACGCCGGATTTCGATGGCGCCGTCCGCGAGCAGGACCTGATCGCGTTCTTGCAGGGCAATCCCGGGATGACAGCAATCTCGAGCCACCAGTTCCGGTATCCCCTGCCGCAGTCGCCGGGTTTTCTGTTTTTCGACGTATGTTTTTTGCGTGACCCGATCGACCGCATCCGCTCGATGTACGATTATTTCCGCGAAAAACCGGTTCCCGGCGAGCCGGCCAGCGAGCTGGCACGCCAGAACTCGATCGGGGAATTCGTTGCGGGCTTAATCGAACGCCATGCGTATCGCATCAGCAATGTACAGGTGAACCTGCTGGCCAATGGCGTGGTCAACGATCCTCCGGCGGAGACTGACTTGCCGCGGGCCATGCGGGTGATGCTCCGGACCTCGTTCCTTGGCGTAGTGGATTGCTTCGAAGAGAGCCTCGTTGCCGGCGAGCATTTTCTGCGGCCGGTTTTTCCGAATCTGGCGTTGGAGCAGCCGCCGGTCAACGTATCCGACGGCGCGGAGGACGCGATGCAGAGGCGGTTCGAAAAATTTCGAGAAGCCTGCGACCCGAAAGTATTTGCCGAGCTTGTGCGATTGAACGCGCTCGATTCGGAGCTGGTCAGCGCGGCCCGCGCGGAAGTCCGGCGCCGGTTTTCGCTGGTTCCAGGCGGGCCGGCGCGCCTTCGCCAATTGCAAGGGGCCCAAGCTTCGGCTAAAACATCAACTTGAGACCGAACTGAATCTGCCGCGGCATGGTCGCCAGGTTGCCAATAAAGCCCGCGGACGGGTTCGGCGTGTACACCGGTGCGGCGAACGTGCCGGTGTTGGTGAATACAGTCTGGTTCGGCGACCCGTAGTTGGTGTGGTTCAGAAGATTGAAAAATTCCGCGCGGAATTGCAAACTGATGCGTTCCGAAACCAGGATGTTCTTGAGCACGGATGCGTCCACTTCCGCGAGGCCCGGCCCGCGGTATACGCCGCGGCCCAGGTTTCCGAAGGTTCCGTAGGGCGCCGGGGTGAACGCGTTGGGGTTAAACCACTGGTTTGGATTCCCGGTCACCACAGGACCGGTAAACGCCGGATTCAGGTTCGGCCGGTCGGGATTCCGCGTGTCGCCGTTGCCGGAGCGGTTCGAGCCCATCAGCGGCGTGAAGGGGAATCCGCTCAGAAGCGTCGTAATTTCGTTGAGCTGCCAGCCGCCGATCATCCGGTTGAGGACCGGCCCTGCGCTGTCCGCCCAGCGCTGCCCTTTGCCGAACGGCAGTTCGTAATGCGCGGAGATGCTCGCCTGATGCGTGACGTCCAGCGCCGATGGTCCCCAGTCGCGGCGCAGATCGTTGCGGTCCATGATCATCTGAGGCTGATTATTGGCTTGGGCGATGGTAAGCGCCGAATTGTGGTCCAGATTCTTCGACCACGTGTAGTTGGCGCGCATCTGGAATCCTCGCGTCAATCGGCGGTTCACGTCGATTTGCAGAGAGTTATAGCTGGCGTTGCCCTCTGAGTACCAAAAGAACCCATTGGACACAAAAGGATTCGGGCGGCTTCCCACCGGGATGTATTGCGCGCCTTGCGGCACATGGCTCTGAAGTGCCGCAGGAACCGGATTGCCTGCCGAGGTGGTGCCGCCCGCCGTGCATCCCGCCGGGTTCGAGCAGATTTGCGCGGGAATGCTGTTGGGATCCAGGCTGACGAACTGATGGTATCCAAACGATCCAACATAAGCGACCCGCAGCGAGGTGTTGCGGTCCAACTGCTGTTCGATCGTAAAGTTCCACTCCTCCACCGTGGGAGTCTGGGCATCCGGCTGCACTCCGAAGGGCGCATAGATCGAGCATTGTGCGCTGGGGATTCCGGGGCCGCACGGCGGCAGGGGCGCGGTGTTGCGAGCCACGGGCACCACGTTTGGCAGCAAGCCCGTGTAGGTCACCAGCCCGTTATACGGATAGAGCGAGTTGACTTGGAAGGCCAGGTTGTCGATCAGCGAATAATAGATGCCGAAGCCAGCCCGGATCGCCGTCTTCCCTTTTCCAAACGGATCCCATGCCACCGATGCCCGCGGCGCGAACAAGCGCTTCGCATTGTTTTCGGTGAACAGGGAATCGCCGACACGCGGATTCGAGAGCAGGATGCCCGACCCGTCGGTGATGTAGTTGGACGCGCGTCCGGCGACTTCATTCCACCCGGTGGTGAATTCGTGGCGCAGCCCCAGTTGCAGCGTAAGATTCCGCCGCAGACGGATCGTATCGTCCAGATACCACGCGCCAAACAGGCTCCGGAACCCAAGCGTGGTCGCCGACGGAACCACCTGGAAGTTGGTCAGCGTGCCTTGCAGAAACGCGGTCAGGCTGCCGAAGGTGGCGATGCCGAGCTGGCGGGACGCGGTGTTCTCGTTGTCCTGAAGACGCTGGAACCAGACACCCGCGTTGATCTGATGCTTGCCGGCGCTATAGGAGACATTGTCCGAAAACGTGAACAGATTGCGGCGATTCCAGACATTCGCATTGTTACTGGGCCCCGCACCCGTGAGAGCGCCTGAGCCGGTGGTGGTCTGCGCGCCTCCAACCGAAATTCCTCCAGGCGGGAACCCCGTCACGAAAGACAGATCCGCGGGGAAGGAAACCGTGGAGGAGGAATCGTAATTGAATCCGGAGCGCGAAAAACCGGCCCGGAACGTATTCAGCAGCCGCGCCGAGAAAACGTGCGTTTCTTCCAGGCTAGCGACCTGATTCCGGAGCGCGAGAGCAGAAGCGAAAAGAGGATCGCCCAATGGGATCACGCTGTTGCCGTTGTCTACGGTGTACGATACGGAAACCGTGTCCTGCTGGCGTAAGTTGTAGTCCATGCGCACAGTTCCGAAATCTTCGTGAATCGGATTTTTAGGGTTGTACGTTGCCCGTGCGACTCCGGGGCCCAGCGAAGGACCGTTGGGCGCCGGCCACAGCGCCAGATATTTCAGCATGGCCGGATTTATGATGGTGGAGCTGGGAAGCGTGCTCAAATCGGGCACTGTGCTGACGCTGGTGGTCGATAGACTCTGCCGGAATCCTTCGTAGTTGCCAAACAGAAACAGCTTGTCCTTTTTCAGCGGACCGCCTAGCGAGGCGCCGAACTGGTTGCGCCGGAAGGGCGGCGGGGAGGAGGTTCGGTCGAACGTACTGCGGGCATCCAGCGCGCTATTGCGCAAGAACTCGTAGAGCGACCCGTGCAGCGTGTTCGTCCCCGATTGCGTGACGATGCTCACCTGGGCGCCGGCACGCTTGCCGTACTGAGCGCTGTAGGAGTCGGTGAGGACGTTGAATTCCCGTACCGCGTCGATGCCCAGAAGCTGGCCGCTTACGCCGCCGGGCGTAATCGCGAGCTGGCTGGTTCCCGAATATTCGATCCCGTTTAACAGGAAAATATTGTCCATCGGACGGCGTCCCGCCACCGAAAACGTGTTTCCGTTGCTGGTGCTGGTGGAAGGACTCTTCAGCACGTAGTTGATGGTCCCAGGGTTGAGCGTGATCAGGTTGTCGAAGCTGCGGCCGTTGAGCGGAAGCTCTTTTACTTGACGTTCGTTCACCAGGCCTGAGATTGCAGCGGTGGTGGTGTTGACCAGCGGGGTTTCGGCCACCACGGTGACTTGTTCGGAGATCGTACCCACGTCGAGCCGGAGATTCGCGACGGCTTCCTGGCCGACTGCCAAATCGATTCCGAGGCGTACGGCGGCTTTGAAGCCGGTCTTTTCGGCGCGGACCTCCTGCGGGCCCAGCGGCACCGAGACGATTCGGTACGCCCCGCTCTGATCGGTTGTGCCCGTGCGCGTAGCGCCCGTCTCCAGGCTCTTGACGGTGACAGTCGCACCGGGGATCGCTGCCTCGCTGGCGTCCGTCACCCGTCCGGAGACCACGCCCGTCACTTGCGCCCAGCCGCTCTGGGCTCCCGCAAGAACCGTCAGAAAACCGATGACAAGCAGTTTATTCATGAAAGCTCCCGTGATTCAACGCTCCACAGTGGTAGCCTACTCCAGGCTGCGATCCCTGACTTGCGGATCCCAAGTCTCGCTCCGGCTCCAGGAATCGGGACTGAGTACGCGCGCGCCCGCGACTTCCCGGCCGCCCCATCCCAACGCCGACATCCTTTCCGGATGGGCCGTAAACAAAATTTGGAAACTACCGGCTTCATCCGGACCGGCCGGCGATTTTCCCCGCATCGGGGACACCAAAGCCAAATACTTAAGAATAGTATAGATGTCCCCTGGCTCCGGCAGGGTTACGTCGAATTCCTGAGTCTTTACTCGCACGCGCGTTTCGGTGAGCGACAACTGGTGCGCCAGGTACGCCGCGCAATCCACAGCCGACTCGAACCAGGCCTCGGCGCCATAAGGAACGTCCAGATCCAGATAGATCAAGACGCTTCGCTCGTGTTCCCGCGCGTACTCGCGGACTTGCAGATCACCTGTATGAGCAGTCGCCTTCCAATCCACGTGCCGCGCGCTTTCCAGCGCTTCATAGGGGCGGATCCGGTAAAAATCGTGCCCCCGTCCCCGCTGGATCATTTCCAGTTCTCCGCTCACCGCGGCCAGCAGCGTTTCAAATCCCGGCTGCGGATCCAGGCACGGATACACCAGGATCTCGTGCCGTGCCGTGATCGTTTCGCGGCGTTCTGCGAATCCGAAGGGAAACCGGGTCGAGAACTGAAACGTGCGCTCCTTCTGGGCGCCGCGTCTGGCAAAGTAGACCTCGACGCCTTCTTCCACGCTGGCGCCGCCGGGCAGCACCGGAAAATAGAGGATTGTGTCGAATCCGCTTTCCGCGGCTCCTTCCAGGTGAATGCTGAAAGAAGGAATCCAGCGTTTTGTGTTCTTCAGGCGCACCCCGGCTCGGACTTTCCGCCGCGCCGAGATATGCTGCGGCAGGAACAGCTCCAGTTCCAAACCGGCCAGGCTGAGCTTGCTGATGAATCCGGAAACCATGAACGTGGCTAGCATGGCCGCCAGGATCAGGAACATCAGGTTGTTCGCCGATACGAAGGCAACCAGCGCCACCGCCAGCAGGATCGCGCTGTAAGCCATGCCGGCGCGCGTCACCGTCTGGCGCAGATGCGGCCACAGGGAGTGACGGCGCAGCCAGGCGGCGAAGGAGCGGATCACGATGGCTTCAGTGTACCGTTCGCGCTGCTGCCACCCGCGCTACGGCGTTCACGATCCGGCGATATGGGATTTTTTCGAGCGACTCGAAGCCGATCCATTCCCCGTCCCGCCAGCTCGACCCCTGCCAGCGGACCAGCACGGAGAGGTGTTCCGGGTCCGGGGAGGAATCCGCCGCGAGGCCCGCTGAAATTTCGCGCACACGCTGATCCATCGAGGCTGTTTCCGCCAGCGAGAACGTGCGCGGCGCAAGCCAGCGGCCACCCGCCAGGAAGAGCAGATCCACGGCCCGTTCCTGAGCCGAAGGGACAACCGCGACGCCCGCCAGCCGGTCCAGCGTGCGGGCCAGATCCCCGGCGCTCGCCTGCGCTTCGGAGATCCGGTTCAGGCGCTGATGCAGGTGCTCGGCTTCTTCAAACTGCATGGCCGCGCTGGCCTGATCCCGGGCGGCTTCCGCGGATTCCCGCAGCGAGGCCCCTTCGGTGCGCAAAAACTGTTCGACGCGGGAAGCTTCGTGCCGGTATTCCTCAAGCGAGACCGCCTGCTGGCAAGGCCGCAGGCACTTGTTCATCTCACCGTAAATGCAGCCCGGATGATCGGGCGTCGGAGCCAGGTTTTCCTCACAACGCCGCAGTTGGAACAGATCGAGCATTTCCGCCTGATACCGCTCGGCCGCCGCGCGGCTCGGAAACGGGCCATAAAATAGCCCACGACCGAGGCGCGTGGTCACCATCGTGCGCGGAAACGGATTCTCCAGCAGCAAACGCAGGAACACTGGCGGCTTCAGTCGCGTGATCCGGGCGGCCTCCTCCGGGAAATGCCGCTTGGCGAGTTCCAGATGCAGCAGCGCCGATTCGAGCTGCGACCCCGTCAGCCAGTATTCGATTCGCTCGATGACGCCGCTCAGGTTCAGCACGGCCGACAGCCGTTCGCGCGCGGCCAGCAGACGCTTCAGCCGGCGGCGCAGCAGCGTGGTTCGCGCCAGATACGGCGCGCCCCCGGCGGCCCACAGCAGGAAAACCGCCGGGCGGTCCGGGATGGATTCAAGATCGGAAGGGAGCGCGCTGATCGGTTCGCGCATCTGCCTCAATTGTAGCGGCCCGCGTGTCTATGGCATCGTTGCTACCCTCGAAGTGTATGCCGACTCCTGAGCGCACCGCAGCACGCGTCGCCCTGGCCGGAATTGCCGCAAGCGCCATGCTCGCGGCGCTGAAGATCGCCGTCGGCCTGGCGGCGAATTCCGTCGCGACGGTTTCCGACGGCGTGGAATCGGCTGCCGACGTAGTTTCCTCCGGGCTGGTGTATCTCGGATTGCGGATCGCAGCCAAGCCCGCCGATGAAGATCATCCCTACGGACACGGCCGGTTCGAAACGCTCACCGCGCTCGCGGTTGGCGTCATTCTGGCTGCGGCGGGCGCCGGGATCTGCGTACATGCGCTCCAAACCGGGCGGGAGGCGCCCGCGCTGTTCGCTGTCTGGCCGCTCGCCATTTCGATCGCAACCAAAGCCGTCCTGGCGCTGATGAAAATGCGCACCGGGCGCGCGGCTCGCAGCGCGGCGCTCACCGCCGACGCCTGGAATGATTCGGTGGACATCCTCTCCGGCTCGGTTGCCTTGGTCGCCGTATTGCTGGCCGTTTACAATCCGGAGAATCTGCGCAACGCCGACCGCTACGGCGCTTTCGCGATCGGGCTGATCGTCATCTTCATGGGCTTTCGCGTGGTGCGGGAGACCGCGCTTCACCTCATGGACACCATGCCGGATGCCGCCCAGATGGAGGCCATCCGCATGGAAGCGCTGAAGGTTCCCGGCGCGCTCGGAATCGATAAATGCTACGCCCGCAAGACCGGACTGCGCTACCATGTCGATCTGCACCTGGAAGTGGATCCCAATCTCAGCGTGTTGGCTTCGCACGAAATCGCCCGCGCGGTAAAGCGCCACCTGAAGGACCGGCTGGACTGGGTGGCCGATGTCCTGGTCCACGTCGAGCCGCACCTCGAAGCCCGCCCCGAGCGCGTGACCAGAAGCTGATGGAAAACCGCGAAATCGCCCGCTTGCTGTGGGAGACCGCCGACCTGATGGAGATCGCCGGCGAAGACTCATTCCGCATCCGCAGCTACCGCAATGCCGCCTCGGTGATCGAAGGGTATCCGGAGCCGGTCTCGGCAATCCTCAAGGATCCGGCCAGAAAAGTCACCGAAATCCCTGGAATCGGGAAAGGTATCGCCTCAGCGCTCGAGGAAATCGAGCAGCGCGGCAGTTTCGAGCGGCGTGATCAGATGCTTGAGGTGTATCCGCCTACTGCCTTGGAATTGCTGAAGATCCAAGGACTCGGCCCCAAGGGAATCCGGACCCTGTTCGAGCATTACCGGGTTTCCACCATCGACGGCCTAGAGAAGATCTGCCAGGAGCAGAAACTGCGCGAGCTGCCGCGCATGGGAGCCAAGCTCGAGGAAAAAGTGCTGCGCTCGATCGCCGCTTACCGGCAGCGCGCCGGACGGTTTCTGCTGAGCTTCGCTTACGGAGTAGTCGACGAGCTGGTCACGTTCCTCAACGGAATCCAAGGCGTAGAGACCGTAATGCCCGCGGGCAGCCTGCGGCGCGGCAAGGAGACCGTCGGCGATTTGGACCTTCTGGCAACAGGTCCGGCTGCGGAAGCGGCTCTGGGGCCATTCACGAAACATCCCAAGGTGCAGGAAGTGCTCGGAAAGGGCGCGAATAAGGCCAGCGTGAAGTTCGGCCTGGAGGGTTTGCAGGTGGATCTGCGAACTCTCCCCAAGGAGAGCTACGGCGCGGCGCTCCAGTATTTCACCGGAAGCAAGGAACACAACATCGGGCTGCGCAGCCGCGCGCAGAAAATGGGCCTGACGCTGAGCGAGTATAGCCTCTCGCGCATCGATACCAAGGAAATCGTCGCGCGCGAAACCGAGGAGCAGATCTACGAAGCGCTGGGCCTCCCATGGATTCCGCCGGAGCTGCGCGAGAACCAGGGCGAAATCGAGGCGGCCGAAAGCGGCACCCTGCCCAAGCTGGTCGCGCTCTCGGATATCCGCGGCGACCTGCACATGCACACGCTCGAAAGCGATGGCCGCGCGACGCTCGCAGAAATGGCCGCCGCCGCGCGCGCCCAGGGCTACCAGTACCTCGCGATCACCGATCATTCGAAAGCATTGGCCATGGCCAACGGGCTGGACGAAAAGCGCGCTGTCGCCTTCGCGCACCAGGTTCGCGAAATGGACCAAAGGGGTCTCGGCATTCGGGTGTTCTCCGGCATCGAGTGCGACATCCGGCGCGACGGAACCATGGACCTGGAAAACGACGCGCTGGCCGAGCTGGATTTCGTGATCGGCAGCGTGCACAGCTACATGAACCTGGAAGCCTCGGAGATGACCGACCGGCTGCTGCGCGCGCTCGAATGCCCGCACCTGCGCGCGCTCGGGCATCCCACGGGGCGCATACTGCTCAACCGCGATCCGTACCCGTTCGACTTCGAGGCCATCGCGGCGGTCGCCGCGCGGCGCAATGTGTATCTCGAAATCAACGCCAGCCCCGAGCGCCTGGATCTGACGGCGTCCCTGGTGCGGGCGGCCAAGGCTCGCGGCGCCAAATTCGTCATCTCGACCGATGCGCACCATCCCAAGCATCTGCCGAACATGCGCTACGGAGTGCTGATGGCGCGCCGCGGATGGCTGGAAGCAGGCGATATCCTGAATACTCTGCCCGTGCAACAGTTCGCGCAGGCGATCCAATCTAAATGAAACTCATCTCCTCGAAAGAACTCATCCGCACACCGATTTTTCACGTGACCCAAGATCGTGCCCTCGATCCCGACGGCTTCGAAATCAAACGAGCCATCGTGCAACACCGCGGCTCAGCCGTGATGATGCCGATCGACGAGCGCCGCCGCGTGCTGCTGGTCCGGCAGTACCGGCTTCCCGCGCGGCGGTACCTGTGGGAGCTTCCCGCCGGGCGGGTGGATCCGGGAGAAACTCCGCTCCGCGCCGCAAAACGCGAACTGGCCGAAGAAACCGGATACCGCGCGAGAAAATGGGCCAGGCTCGCCGAATTCTATCCCAGCCCGGGGTTTCTGGCCGAGAAGATGACGATCTACACCGCCCGCGACTTGACCGAGGGTGACTCCGAACCCATGGAAGACGAGCGGATCGAGATCCACTGGTTCACGGCGCAAGAAATCGACCGGATGATCGAGTCCGGCAAGATCATCGACGCGAAGACGATGATCGGGTTTCTGCGCTGGCAACGCTATCTCGGAGGTAAGTGAACATCGCTTGCAGCGCCTGCGCGCGATGGCTCACCAGCATCTTGTCGCCAATCGGCGCCTCGCCGAAAGTGCAGCCATAGGGTTCGTAGTAGAACAGCGGATCGTACCCGAAGCCGCCCGAGCCGCGCGGAGCGTCCAGGATTCGGCCCTCAACAGCGCCGCGGAAGGTCCGCACCAGTTTGCCGTCCTTCACCAGGGCAATGCAGCATACGAACCGCGCCCGGCGGTCTCTCACTCCGGCCAGACGTTCGAGTAAGAGCCGGTTGTTATCGGCATCCGTCGCCTCCGGCCCTGCATAGCGCGCCGAATGCACCCCCGGTGCGCCGCCGAGAGCGTCGACTTCCAGCCCGGAATCGTCCGCAAACAGATAGCCCTCGGCAAAACCGCCATAGTATTCGGCCTTGGCGATGGCGTTTTCTTCGAACGTCTCGCCGTGCTCTTCGGGAGGATGCACATGGCGGGGAAGCGAGCGGACATCGAAATCGGGAGCCGCCAGTTGGAACTCCCGCAGTTTTCCAGGATTGGAGGTAGCGCAGGAAACGGTCACTGGTCTAGGAATGAGCCTCAAGCTTTTTCTGCATCGCTACCAGCTCGCCGATGCCCTGCCGCGCCAGCACCAGCAACGCGGCCATCTGTTCATCGTCGAAGGGCGTTTTTTCGGCAGTGGCCTGGACTTCGACGAACCGCCCCGCCCCGGTCATCACCACGTTCATATCGACCTCGGCCTGCGAGTCTTCCTGATAACAGAGATCCAGCATCGGCGTCCCCCCGATGATTCCCACACTGGTGGCAGCTACGAAATCCCGGATCGGCGATTTCTTGAGCGTCCCGAATTTCACCATTTGCCGGAGCGCGGCTGAAAGCGCAATGTAGGCGCCGGTAATGGCCGCGGTCCGCGTTCCCCCGTCGGCCTGTAACACGTCGCAATCGAGGATCACGCTGCGTTCGCCAAGCGCGCCAAGGTCGATGACCGATCGCAGGGAACGCCCGATCAGCCGCTGGATCTCCATGGTGCGCCCCGAGGCGCGCCCCTTCGAAACCTCGCGCGCCGTACGCGTCGCGGTGGCCCGCGGCAGCATGGAGTATTCGGCCGTCACCCAGCCCTTTCCCGAGCCGCGCAGGAACGGCGGAACGGTTTCCTCCACCGAGGCCGCGCACAGCACGCGGGTGTTGCCGACTTCGATAAGAGCCGAACCCTCGGCGGTCAGCAGATAGTCCGTCGTAACTTTCACGGGACGCATTTGCCCCGCCTGTCTTTGATCGATGCGCATTCAGCTCCCCGACCTCAAGACGAGGTAAAACAGCCAGAAAATCAGCGCGAAACCCATCAGGATGATCACCGCGCAGGGAATCAGGCCGCGGGTCGGTTTGGGCGTGGTCTTGCTTTTCTTCGATCCAGCCGGTTTGAACTTTGCCATGAAGCGGTAGGAAGATTCCTTCTAGATCTTAGCGCGAGGTTCCCGCAAATAGCGCAGCAATGCATCGGCCGAGCCATCGAAAAACCCGTCCACGAGCTGTTGGATCGCGTGCTCGCGCAAGGAATCGCGGCTGACGTCCGGCCGGTAAACATACGAGCGCCCGAGCTTGCGGCGGCTGACGTATCCGCGTTTCTCCAGCCGGCTCAGCAGCGTCATCACAGTGGTATAGGCGAGAATGCGTTCCTTCGAGATCGCCTTGCGGACATCGTGTACCGTGGCTTCGCCGAGTCCCCAAAGCGCTTGCAAGCAGAGCAGTTCAAGCGGCGGAGGAAGGCCGCCCGGAGGCGAAGGCCGTCTCAAGAATTGTTTCCAAGCGCGCTGCGAAGTTTATCGGCGAACGGCGAGGATGGCTCGGGAGGACCTTGCACCGGCTTGACGGCGGCCGCCCCGGCGGTCTGCTCGGGCGCCAGATACTTGCTCTTCTTCAGGGCTGCGCGGTCCAGGGCCGAGTTGTACCCGGTCCAGACCCCTTCGATCTGCGGGTCGCGGTCGATCAGCGACCGCATGCATTCCATCTTCGAATCCAGATTGTCGAGCAGGTGCAGCAGCAACGCCTCCGGGAACAGCGGAATCTTCGGCGAGCCGAACTCCAGTTCCCCGTGATGCGAAAGAATCATGTGAACCACCAAGTCTCGCAAGCGGGGCGGAAAGTCCGGGAGGCTCCGGAGCTTTTCCAGCACGATCTGCACTCCGATCTGGATGTGCCCCAGAAGCTGCCCTTCCGTGGAATAACTGAAACTGCGCGTATACTGGAGTTCGCGGATTTTGCCGATGTCGTGCAGCATTACGCCCGTGAGCAGCAGGTCGAGATCGATGTGCGGGTAGTGCGCGGCGCTCAATTTCGCCAGATGGCACAGGGAAAGAACGTGCTCGATCAGACCGCCGATCCAATTGTGGTGAACGGTTTTGGCTGCGGGCGCGGTGCGGTAGGCGCAGGCGATCTCTTCGTCGGAAAAAACAGCTTCCAACAGACCCTTCAGATGCGGGTCCGACATTCCTTCGATCCAGTCTTGCAACTCGCGGAACATCTCGTCCCGGTCGCGTTTGGAAGCCGGAAGATAGTCCGTTAGATCGATCTCGGATGCGGGGACAAGCTGGATCTTGTGCAGCGTGAGCTGCGGCCGGTTCTGAAAAATTTGCAGCAGCCCTTTGATGCGGACGAAATCGTCCCGCTCAAAGGTGTTGAGGGCCTCGGCGGCGTTATCCCACATCTTCGCGTCCAGCTCGCCGCTGCGGTCAGTGAGCGTCAGAGTGAGATACGGTTCGCCGGATTTCTTCTGGCGCACATCCTTGTAGCTGACCAGGAACGTGCCTTGAACGGTTTGGTTGGCCTGTAGCTCGCTAAGATAAGGCGACTTCATCAATATCTAGCGCGAGGAAGACGCCCCGGAGGCCTTCGTCCCCGGAATCGGAAGCACACCCAAAATGCGTTTCCTGGAAGGAGCTTGCAGCACTTCTTCCTTGGTAACGGTCTCCGGCTTGAGTTGGGCCGTATCCTGCCAGGTCGTGTCCTTGCCGGGCGCCGCGCCGGTGTCCTCATAACCGGGCTTGATCTCGAGGAACGCCTGGTCGCGCAGCTTCGTCAGATAGGCGCGCAAAGCCGCTTGTTGGCGCGAGCCGACGATGCGGTTTTGAATCTCCTGCTCCACTTCCTCAAAACCCGCCAAGCCGGCCTTATAATGCTCGTCGACTCTCAGGATGAGCAGGCCGCCGTTGATTGGAATGGGATCGGTAACGTATCCGCGCTCCTTGTCCCAAATGGCGGCTTCGATATTCGGGGCCAAGTCGCCTTTCTTGTACGGATCCAGCGCGCCGCCGTCTTTGCCGGTAGGCGCGTCGGAATTCTGTTGCGCAAGCTCATTGAATCGCTCTCCCTTTCGGGCGCGCTCCACCAGGTCCTTGGCTTTTTTCTCCGCGGCGGCGAGCGCTGTGCCTTGCTTGCCCTGCGTGGAAACCACGATTTCGCGCAAGTAAACCCGCTCCTGGCGCTGGAACTCGTCCTTGTGCGCGTCGTAGTAGGCGCGGACTTCGTCGTTGGTGAACTGAATCTTGCGCATGACTTCTTCGCGGACCACTCCTTGCACGTAGAAGTTGTTCTTCAGATCCGATTTGAAGTCTTCATAGGATTTTCCAGTCTCCTGGCGAACCAGAGCCTGAAATTTTTCCGGATCCGCGGTGTTGGTCTGTCTCTGGAGGTCCGCGATGTATTTGTTCACGTCCGGGTCGACTTTGAGGTCCATCTCCTTGCCCTTTTGGGTGAGCAGGAGATTGTCGATCTTATTTCGCAGTAGATTCGGCAGTTCGTTCTTGAGGGCTTCTTCCAGGCGCTGGCCGGTGTAGCCATTGGCCCGGAGCTGCTTTTCCAGATCCGCCCGATCGTGGTCCAGCTCGATGTTGGTGACGATGTCTCCGTTCACCTTGCAGATGATCTGCTCGATGGTGACGGCGTCCGCCTGCAACCCGATCGCGAAGCCGATCAATCCCGCTACCAGAACAACGAGATCACGCATGTCTTGATTATATCCTCGGCTGTGGAGCAGGCTTTCCGTCGGCCAATCGGGGCGGCTCTTTATCAACCCTGCGCGCAGTCTGGAATCCCGGCCCTTCTCAAAAGTCCAGGTGCAAAATTCCGCGTTCCAGCGCAATGGTCACCGCATGCGTCCGGTCGGATGCATTCAGCTTGGCCAGAATGTTCTGAATGTGCATTTTGATGGTTCCGCTGGCCGTACCGAGTTGGTGGGCGATTTCCTTGTTCGCCATTCCCTTGGCCACAAACCGCAGCACCTCAACTTCGCGCGGCGTCAGAGCCATTTGCGGGAAATATTCGCTCAGCCGCTCCGCTACCTCGGCCGGCATCAGCCGCTTGCCTGCATGCACGGTGCGGATCGCGCGCAGCACCTCGGTGTGGACCATCTCTTTGAGGATGTAGCCGCGGACTCCGGCCTCAATCGCCCGATAAATATCCTGGTCGCCGTCGTAGCTGGTGAGCGCGATGATCTTGGCTTCCGGAAACTCGGAGCGGATCGCGCGCGTGGCTTCCATTCCCGTCATCTGCGGCATGCGCAGGTCCATCAGCACAACGTCAGGCTGAAGCTTTCGGTATAAGTCAACCGCTTCCTGCCCCGTGCCAGCCTCACCGGCCAGGACTACGTCCGTCTCATTCGCCAGGATTGAGGCGATGCCTTTGCGAACCAGCGGATGATCGTCGGCGCATAACACCCGTATCGGGGCTTCCACATTCAACCCAGCCTCTCGACCCTTTGGCGCTTCCAGGTTCATGACAGCGTACCCACTTTCTCAGCCTTCTCGGCCGGCGCAACCGACCGTCCCATCGGCAAGTTCACCAGCACTGTCGTGCCGTGGCCGGGCTCGCTCGCTAGCCTCAGGTCCGCGCCGATCTGCGTGGCCCGTTCCTTCATTCCGATAATTCCATAATGTCCGGGCCGCAACACGGCTTCCTCGTCCCCCAGGCCCGATCCGTCATCCTGAACCGTAAGCCGCAACCCCTCTGGCGAGGATTCCAGCGCGACTTCGATCGTCCGGGCGCCGGAGTGTTTCACTGAATTCGACACGGCTTCACTGGCGATGCGTAGCAGATTGTACTCAGCCTCCGCGGACAGTTTGGGAATATTCCTATCCAGCTTGAGCTTGAGCCGGACGTCCTTGGTGTCGGTGATTTCCCGCGCAGCGGAGCTGATAGCGGCCATAAGACCGGATTCCGCGTCAGGGCCGGCCCGCAACCCCGCTACCGATTGCCGCGTTTCCCGAAGGCAGGTTGCGGCGTCGCGAATGATGTCTTCCAGCATCTCCCGGTCCGGCGAGGAGCGCAGGCGGCCGGCAAGAGCCTGCATCGCCATGGTGATTCCTGAAAATCCCTGGATCAGGGTGTCGTGCAGCTCGCGAGCGATGCGGCTCCGTTCGGCCAGAATCAGGTCGTAGCGTTCCCGCAGACGCCGGATGCGCAATTGGTACGCGAGCCAGCCCAGACCGCTGATCGCCGCTGCCACCAGAGGCCAGAACCAGGTGCGCTGATAAAAATGCGGAGCCAGGGAAAACGCCACGGCGGCTCCCTGCTCCGTGCAAACCCCGTCGGCATTGCAGGCGGTCACCCGGAAACGGAAGCGCCCGGGGGGCAGATTCGTGTAGAAGGCGTCGCGGCGCGTGCCCGCGTCGATCCAGTTCCGGTCGTAGCCCTCCAGCATATAGCGGAACCGCAATCGAGTCGGCAAATAGTAAGCGAGGCCGGCATAGTTGAACTCGATGTTCTTTTGACCGGGCAGCAGGTCCCCGATTTGTTCGGGCTTCTCGGCACGGCCATTCACGATAGGATCCTCGATCACCACCAACGGAGCTGTCGTTTCCCGCTGCCAGTGAACGGGATCCAGCACCAGCAACCCGCGAATCGTGGCGAACCAAAGCCTCCCGTCGTGAGTCCTGGAAAGCACGGGAGTAATTCCGGATTGGCCTTCAATCACTCGCTGCGCGTCCATGGGGCTGTAGGGCGCGCTGGTCACTTTCTTGATCTGCCCGGCCGCGAACTGGAGCAACTCGCTCCGCGCGACCGAGAAGATGCCGCGGCTGCAAGCCAGCCACATCCGGTCCTGATCGTCCTGGACCATGCCGTAGATTTCCCCGTCGTAAAGCCCGTCGCGCGCAAGATAGCTGGCGATTTCGTTCTCCTTGAACAAGCGCAGACCGGCGCCGTTCAAGCCCATCCACAACAAGCCGCTCCGATCCCGGTAAAGCGTATTGACCCGCCGGATCGCAGCGCCGTTGAAAGTGATCTCCCGGAATCCGGCAGCCGTGCGCTGATACACGCCGCGTTCGGTTGCCATGACCAGGTGCCCTTGGCGGTCCTCCGAAAGCGCGATTACGTCTTCCTGGGGAGCGCCCGCCGCGGGCTCAAAGCGCCCGCCCGCGAATGCGGCAAGTCCGCGCTGCGTTCCTGCCCACAGCACGCCCTCACGATCCTCATATAACGCTCGGATCAGGTTGGCAGGAAGCCCGTTGCGGACCGTGTAGGACTGCACGACGCGGCCGCCGCGCAACCGGTTCAGCCCGTCCCGCGTGCCCACCCAAAGCGAGCCATCGCGATCCTCAGCCAGCGTAAGAATCGTGTCTGAGGCTAATCCGTCGCGCCGGGTCAGGGATTGGAACTTCTGGCCGTCGAATCGTGCGAGCCCGCGGTCGAGCGTGCCGGCCCATACGATGCCGCGGCTGTCTTCCAGCACCGGCCCGGCCTCGTTGCTGGGCAGGCCCTCGCTCACCGTGTAAGGAACGCCCCGCCCGTCCACAAACTGGTTCAAACCGCGCTTGGTGCCGACCCACACAGTCCCCTCCCGGTCTTCGAACACTGACATCGCGGTGCTCTGAGAGAGCCCATCCTGAGGATGAAAACTTTCGAGCCTCCCATTCCGCATTCGAGTGAAGCCATTGCGCGTGCCGATCCAGGTGGTCCCGGATGAGCCTTGCGCCAGGGAAAACACAAAGTCGTCGGCGAGCCCGTCTTTGGAGCGGAACAGGCGTTGCTCGCCGGCCTGGATCCGGACCAATCCGTCGCTGGTCCCGGCCCAGACTGTATTCCCGTCGCAAAGCAAGACTCGAATGGACCCGGCCGCCGGAATCCCTTTGAGAGTCCAGGAAGTGAACTTGCCGTTCTGGCCCAGCACCAGCCGCGGGCCGTCTCCGCCGATCCAAAGCCGCCCGCTGGAATCTTCGCATGCCGCGCGGACATTGTCGTTACTCTCGGTGGTCTCGATCGTGAGGCCGAAATGCTCGCGCACAGCCTGAATTTTCGGTTCTCCACCCGAAATATCCATGCGCGCCAGCCCCGCGTCGGTGCACACCCACAGAGTTCCGTCCCGCCCCGGCGTCAGGCATTGAATGATATTGGAAGGAAGCCCCTGGGCCGTGGTGTACTGCGTGACGCCTTTTTCTTCCAGCCGGAACACACCGGACTCATTTGAGGCTAGCCAGAGCCTTCCCTTCGGATCTTCATATGCTGCCCGGACCCACAGGTTCGCAGGAACTCCGGGTAGGATGTCTTCGGCCATCTGAAAGCGAACGCCGTCGAAGCGCACCAAGCCGGTCTGCGTCGCCAGCCAGAGGTAGCCGCGCGTCGTCTGGAAGATCTGAAGGATGCCGCCCTGCGGTAAGCCCTGCTGCGTCTGCCAGATCCGGTGGACGTATTGGGTCAGTCCGCGGCTCGGATCCAGCCCGAATGCGCCTTGTGGCAAGACAAGCGCGGCCAGCAGCAGCGCCGCCAATCCTGCTTGGCGCGGCACATTCCTGGACATTTGCCTTTATTTTAGCGCCTGCGGCAGCGCCAAAAACATCACGTCAGAACATCACGCCGAATCCGCCCGAAATCTCCGTCTGCCGCAACCAGCCTTCGCGGAGATACGGCAGGCTGAACGGCTTGGGCGTGGTGTACTGGCGGACGTCGAGCCGGACGCCGAATAGCGAGGTCACGCGCACCTTCACACCGCCGCCGTAATTGAATCCGAATTTGTTGTCGCCTCCGCCATAAGCCGCGGACGATCCTGGCGGGACGTAATTGGCGAACATCACGCCGCCGGTGGCGAAGGGACGAATCCGGGTTCCCTCATGCGTCGCATACAGAAGAAAATTGTAGCCGCCCTGGTGAATCGCCATCCCCTGTTCGGTCCCGAACGCATTCAACTTGGTGCGGCTGTAGGCGTACTGCACTTCGTGACCGAAATGGCTGTCGTTGTTCAGCGCCAGCCGAAAACTGAAGCGGAAACCATCCTCCAGTTGGTAATCGTTCTTGGTTCCCCCTTGCGATGCGGGAATAACGCTGCCCAGCCCCTTGTTCGAAATAATCGATTGCCCTCCATTAAACCAGGCTTCGAAGGTTTGTCCCCAGGCAGACGCGGCGGCGCACATCAGCAACAGCACCACAGGAAAATTTTTCATATCTCACAGATGCCTCTGATCGTCAAGTAGTTACAACTCTTTCGGAACCGTGATGCGTCCCTCCAGGTATTGTACTGCCCGGCCGCCGATTCCCACGCGGCCTCCCGGTCCTGACACCACAGCTCGCCACCCCGGAACGAAATTTGCCGCGCGAACAGCCTTCTCTTTCCCAGGCGCGCGGTCCGCAGCAGCCAGAGTCGCATGCCCTCGACGCCGGAGTGAACCAGCGCAGGCGCGGCGGCGAACGCATCCACTAAATAGAGAGGAAGCAGCACACCGGCGCCTTAGTTGACGCCCGGCCGGGTTTGGAGGATCTTCAGCGTGCGCTCCAGTTGCTGAATCCGCTGGGCCTGCTGATCGTTGGATTGCTTTAGCCGGGCAACCTCGGCCTCCAGTTCGTCCCGGCGTTGCTCCAGCGCCTTCAGTTCGTCGGCGTTTCCCTTGGAAGGCGGCGGACCAAGAAATCGCGACGCCTCCGGCACCTTTATTCCGTCGGCGTCTTCCACGTTCATGCGGACCTGAATGTCTCCCGTCTCGCGTTTGTAAGAGAATTTCCCCAGAGCGAGATCGGCAGGCGTCAGCGGAATCGTCCGGTTCTGTGTCCCGTCCGTAATGTCCAGCGTCGCCCGAACGGCCTTGGCAACCGGCGCAGCGGCGCGGTCCCATCCGATATCGAGTTGCCCGTCCCGTTCCAGAACGGTTAGTCCGATCGTCTGGTTCACGGGAGCAATCGAAAAATAGCGCGCCCCCGCCACCGCGAGAGCGGCCACAACGATCGACGCGGCCGCGGCTCCGAACCATTTCTTCGCCGCGCTCTTCTTCTTTGGGCCAGCCTGCTCCGGAGCGATTCCCGAATCGATGCGATCCGGCGCGGGAGCGGCATCTCCGAACAGCGTCGTGATCGTGGATGAGATGGGCGCGGAGCTCGGCGAATAAGCCACAGCTTCCGCCACCGGCCGCAGGACCGGCGGTTCCACCGGACGTACAATCGGGCGCGGTTCCGGGCGCACCTCCGGACGCGGTTCCGGGCGGCGCTCCGGCGCTCTCCGCTCCGCAAAAGACCCGCGGTATTCCGCTCTGTGATCGAATGCCGCCAAACGGTCCGGGAAGCTGAACTCGAGATAGCTCTGGCTGCCGTTGACCGTGCCATCTGGCTCCCACACGAAAAATCCGGCTCGCATGTTCCCGCCCCGCACGGGCCTGATAACCAAAGTCACCTGCCAGGGTTGATGGAAATATGTCGAAAAGAGTTCCCGGTCGGAATCGCTCAGCGTGATCTCGGTGCGCGTGTGCGATACGTACCATCCGACGCACACCAGCCCCTCGAGCCGGGGATCCTCGCGATCCTGTTTCATCTGCTCGGCAAGCGCGGCCCGGTCGCGTTCGGAAAGACGGAAGGCCGGACCGTTCGCGTGTTCGCAAGCCGATGGCCGGATCGCCATGATGCGGACGGTATTGCCGTCGCGAAGCCCGTAGAGGAGGCCGCCGACCTCGATCCCCCCGCGCGACAGCTTCTGAAATCCTTCGGCAACTTCATGCCGGATCTCTTCGATCACCACGAGCGAGTACTCGATGGTGAGCGGCGTGGACGCGACGCTCCAGGTTCCGAACTTCACCTCGCTCATCTTGTTTAGGGCGCCCAGCCTCGTCGTTACAAGGCGGTTTGTACTATTGTACGGAAACCCAAAGGTTCAGGTACGCCTTCCCTACACTCCATCTCGCCGGCGCGGGCATGTCGGAATGTATCAATAAATTCTGGACCTCGGCTGCCTGTACTAGAACTTATCGCAAGGAATTTCGCGGCTCGATGCAAATTCTTGAAAATGCGCAAAGCCCGCGCAGGCGGCCCGGAATGTGTGGATTTCCACCTCGGATTCGCCTAGTACCTTCGATCCAATCGCAGGGCGCATTCTAAGTGTTATCTATTACTCGGGCTTGAAGACCACCGGCCAGCAGTTGCCAACGCTGGCGGCGGTGAGCGGCCTTGCCGGAGGAAAGATGAAGATCATAGGAATTTACACGGCGGCTTTGTTGATTTCGGCGACGGCCTGGGCCGACCTCATCACTTCGCCGGATGCGTCGTTCGTGAGCGTGCCGCTGACCTTCGCTTCCACCACTGGATCGGGCGGCGGCCTGGGCACTCCGTTCTGGAACAACTACTCCTCGGATGGCGCCAACATGAACGCCGGCTATTTCCTGACCGGCAGCAACCCGGCCATGGGCCTCACCAATTACCTGGGCGCCGGAGGGAATTTCGGAAGCTATCTGTCAACCGGCGGATCCAGCCCGGATGCCCCCATGAACTTCAGCTTCCTGCAAGACGGATTGTCGGTCGACGTGACGCTGTTGTACAGCAACGCCGGAGCCAACATGACCAGCACGTACGGCACACAGATCGGGTTTTACAACGTGGCGAATCCGTCCCAGAAGATCATCCTGTTCGACCACGGGACGCTCTACAATCCCAACGCGAGCGGCGGCGTCTACAACAACAACCTGTCCCCGCAAACGCCGTTTTCGGTCAACACATTCGCCAATTACGGGCTCTTCGCCACTACCTGCGGATACAACCCCAACGGAAGCATTTACTGCGAAACGTACTACTCCAATACCGGGCTTGATTCCACCAATGAGTTCGCCCATCAGCACTTCGCGCTGTTTCAGAGCAGCGTGGACCCGGAACTGTTCTTTGTGGCCTTCGAAGACAGCCGCGGTTTGAATCCGACAGAGGGATACGGCGACTTTAACGACGCGATCTTCCGAATCAAAACCGACACGCCCCCGCCCTTGACTGCGAATCCGGAACCAGCGACGTTCTCGATCCTGGGAATCGGGCTGGCCGGTCTGGGGCTCCTCCGCTGGCGCGCCCGCAAGTAAGCCGCGGGGCGGAATTGTATTCGGCGCCGGTTCTGAACCGGCGCTGTCGGCAGGTTGAAACCTGGCTACGCCGAGGCCGCTCCGCCGCCAGCCGCTCGCGCAGCCGCCAGCGCCGCCTCGTAGTTGGGATGGTCGCCGACTTCTTTCACGTACTCGACATAGCGAATCACATTGTTCTTGTCGAGGACGAAAATCGCGCGGCTCATGATCCGCAGATCCTTAATGAGCGTGCCGTAAGCCTGGCCGAACGATCCGTCGCGGTGATCGGACGCCATCTTCACGTGGTCCACTCCAAAGGCGCCGCACCAGCGCTTCTGCGCGAACGGCAGATCCATGCTGAAGGTGTAAATTTTCACGTCCGGCAGCTTGCCGGCTTCCTCATTGAAGCGCTTTGTCTGCGCGTCGCACACGGGTGTATCGAGCGAGGGAACCACGCTGAAGATCCGGACCCCGCTTCCCGTCCCGGCCAGATCCAGCGGCTTGAGCGTGTCATCCACAACCCGGAAGTCCGGCGCTTTATCGCCCGCTTTCAACTCCGGGCCGAGCACCGTCATCGGGTTTCCTCTGAGTGTTGTTGCTCCTGGTCTTTCCATAGATTTCTATTGTAATAACTCCGCGAGTCCGCCTGGTTCCGTAACCGGCAACTTGCACGCGTAATTCTCGCAGACGTACACCGTTGGCAGGCCGTCTTTGGCGGGCATCGGCTGCGGCGCTTCGGAAGCGCGCATGACTACGGCGTTCGGAAGAAAGCGGCCGCGCACCTCCCGCAGCATTTCCTCGACGCGGTCCATAGGACCGGCCAGCACGATCTCCATCGGCTTGCCCATGGCGAACATCTGCGCAACCAGCATTTGCGGCAATCCGGCCCCGGCCGCAAGCATCCGCCCGGAGAACGCCTCCAGCGTCCGTTCCGCGGCCTTGCGGAAATCTTCCCGCCCACAGATCCGCGACAGCCGCAGCAGCGCCAGCGCCATCACCGAATTCCCGGAAGGCTCCGCGCCATCGTGATCGTCTTTCAAGCGCAGCACCAGATCGGTCTGATCTTCGCGGGAGCTAAAAAACCCGCCGTTCCGCGCATCCTCGAAAACCTGGATCGCACGTTCCGCCAATTTGATGGCCCACGCGAGATCCGCAGAGTCGAAATGCGTTTCGTACAGATCGACGAGCCCATGGATGAGGAACGCGTAGTCGTCCAGGAAGGCCTCGATGGCCCCCTCGCCTTCGCGGTACCGGCGCAGCAAACTGGCATCGGCTTCGCGCCATAGGCGCCGGTGCAGGAAGCTGCGCGCGGCGCGGGCCGCCTCGGCATAACGCGGCTCACCGAGAATCTGGGCCCCTTTCGCAAACGCCGAAATCATCAAAGCGTTCCAGCCCGTGAGAATCTTGTCGTCGAGGTGCGGACGGGGACGGCCCGAACGGACTTCCCGCAGCTTCTCCGATCCCCGGCGGATGGTTTCTTCGTCGCCTGCCGCTTCTTCAGCTCGATAGAGGATGTTGCGGCCCGTGAACTCGCCATGCGGATCCTCATCGACATTGCCGCGCTCCTTCACCCCGAAGTGGCGGCACAACACGGCGCCATCGGACTCCCCGAGAGCGTCTACGATTTCCTGATAGCTCCAGATGTAGAACGCGCCTTCGTGCTTGTCGTCCGGACGGGCCGGATCGGTCGCGCTATCGGCATCCTCGGCCGAATAGAACCCTCCTTCGGGATGACGGAGATCGCGGAGAACATACGTGAAGATGCCGCGCGCTACGTTCGCGTACTGCGCGTCGTGCGTGATCTGATACGCCTCCAAATACGATCCAGCGAGCTGCGCCTGATCGTACAGCATCTTCTCGAAGTGCGGCACGAACCAGCGTTCGTCCACCGAGTAGCGATGGAATCCGCCGCCGAGCTGATCGTGCATGCCGCCCTTGGCCATTTCGCGCAGCGTGACCAACGCCATATCCCGCGCTTCCTCGTTGCCGGTCAGCGAAGCATAGCGCAGCAGGAAATTCAGCACGCTCGGGCGCGGAAATTTTGGGGCTGGCCCGAATCCGCCCAGGCGCGGATCGAACGAGCGCCGGAACGAATAGTACGCGGCATCCAGCGTGTGCTGCCCCACTTGTCCCGCGCCCCCGCCGGCCTCGCTGTATTGCCGGAGCTGCTCGAGCACCTGTGCTCCGGACTCCTCGATCCGGTTCCGGTCTTCCCGCCAGGCCCGCGCCAGGCTTTCGAGAAGGGTGCGAAACCCGGGCCGTCCGTAGCGCGTTTCGGGCGGGAAATACGTCCCGCCGAAGAACGGCTTGCCTTGCGGCGTCAGCCACACCGACATGGGCCATCCGCCGCTTCCGGTCGATGCCTGCACGAACAGCATGTACACGCGGTCCAGATCGGGCCGTTCCTCGCGATCCACTTTTACCGGAACGAAGTGTTCGTTCAGCACGCGCGCCACGTCTTCGTTCTCAAACGACTCGCGCTCCATGACGTGGCACCAGTGGCAGGTCGAATAACCGATCGAGAGAAAAATCGGCTTGTCCTCGCGTCGGGCCTTCTCCAGCGCGGCCTCGCCCCAGGGATACCAAGCCACGGGATTGTGGGCGTGCTGGAGCAGATATGGACTCTTTTCGTGGATCAGGAGGTTGGCAGGCACTACTCCAAGGTATACCCTCGGGACGAGACCGCTGAACACACGATCTCCGACTTGTGCCCGCGCGCCGCGAAAACCTCGCGCACAAGTTCGCAGACGCTCTCGTGTCCCCGTTCGTGGAACACCAGAATCGAGGGCCCGGCTCCGCTCAGAGCGCACCCCAGCAGGCCCGGCGCCCTGAGGTGCGTGATCTCCTGCAAACCTGGGACCAGATCATAGCGATATGGCTGATGCAGGCGGTCTTCCAGCGCTGTCGGAAAGACGTCCCGCGCACCGGTGGCCAGCGCGACGATCAAGAGCGCGCTCCGCTGCACGTTGAAAACTGTATCCTCGCGCGAATACGTCTGCGGCAGGACCCGCCGGGCTTCCGACGTCGGCAGCACGAAATCCGGCACCACCACAGCCACGTTATAGTGCGGATCCAGTTCCAGGCGGACCGCCCGCGCCACCCCTTCGGAATCGATCGCGCTAGCCACAATCGACCCCAAAACGCAGGCCGCGACATTATCCGGGTGCCCCTCGATCTGGGCGGCCTCGTCCAAGACCCTGTGCGCATCCCAGCCCAGGCCCAAGACTTCGTTCGCGATCACCACTCCGGCGGTCAGGGCCGCTGCGCTCGATCCCAGCCCCTTGCCGATGGGGATTTCGTTGGCAATTTCGAGCTCGATCGGAGGCATCGCGGCCGCAGTGTCGGAGGCTACCCGCAACGCGGTCTGCCAGATGAGGTTCTCTTCGCCCCTCGAGATCAGATCCGAGTCCCGGCCCGATGCGCAAATCGCCAGAGCTTCGGCCGGCCGGAAGCGGCACTCCAGGTACAGGCTAAGAGCCAGTCCGAGGGCGTCGAATCCGGGGCCGAGATTGGCGCTCGATGCAGGGACACGAACGGTTTTCCTCACCACGGGCATGAATCCACCTATTCTGGCATGCTTCCGGCTAAAATAGCGGATATGGAAGCCAGTACTACGGTGAGCCCCTTAGCGGGCTCCGTCGAGATCCCGGGATGGAAAACCGTGGGCAGCCACGTGGCTGCCCTGTTCATCGGCATTGTGTTCATCACCACGGGTGTTTACAAGGCGGTAGATCCTTACAAATTCGCAAACCTGGCCAAGAACCTGCTCGTACCCTACGACATGACCCTTCCCCTGGCCGTTCTTCTGGCCATGGCCGAAACCACCGCCGGAGTCCTGATCCTGGTCCCACGCTTCCGGCGTTGGGGAGCCATGTTGGCCGGCGCCTTACTCCTGATTTTCATGGCCTACATCGGATGGAATTACAAGGCGCTGATCGGCCGCGATTGCAGTTGCTTTCCGGAACTCCGGTTGCCGCTGGGGATCACGATCGACATGCGGCGCTCGGTCGGGCCTGGATTCTTCTACGGTGATCTGGCGTTTCTGGCGGCTACGGCGGTCGCAGGCTTTTGGGCGCGGCGGTCTCAAGGGCTGCGGACCGCCATGGTGATCCTCGGCGCGGTGGCTGTATTTACAGGCGTAAGTTTCGGCGCGGCGTATAGCAAGCTGACGGGACTCAAGGCCCCGGATTCGATCGTGGTCGATGGCCAACCCATGTCCTTGCAGCAGGGCCGGGTGGTCCTGTTCTTCTACGATCCGGAATGCGGAACGTGTTTCGCCGTGGGCCAAAGCCTGTCGAAAGTAAAATTCCGCGATGACGTGACGGTGGTCGCGCTTCCCACGCGCGTGCCCCAATTCGCGGCATCCTACCTGAAAGACAGCGGCCTGCACGCCAAAACGTCTCTCGAGTCGCCGCGGCTGCGCGAAATCTTTAAATTCGATAATCCGCCCTACCTTGCACTGATCGAACGGGGACGCCAGACCGGCGTCGTCCTGCCGACGCAGTTCAGCGAGGACGATCCCTCCAAGCACCTGGCGCTGCTGCGGCAGATGGGCGTGATCGAATAGTGTCGATCCGCAGTTTTCTTGGTCTGCCGGATTCGCACGTTCCCACGGCGGAAACCGAGACCGTCCGCAAAGTGGTGGAGGCGCTCGATCATCTCGATCCCGCCCGTGCCCGGTTTATCGCTGCGTTCGGATATATTTTGAGTCGTGTGGCGAACGCCGACCTGAAGATTACGCCGGAGGAAACCCGCGCCATGGAACGGATCATCGTGGAGCGCGGCGGAATTCCCGAAGAACAGGCGCTCATCGTGGTACAAACCGCGAAAACACGCACGCAGCTCTTCGGCGGCACCGAGAATTTCTTGGTCACGCGCGAGTTCAGCCGCATCGCCACGCGCGATCAGAAGCTGGCTTTGCTCGATTGCTTGTTCGCGGTTGCCGCCGCCGAAGGCGGCATCTCCACTACCGAGGACAACGAGATTCGCCAGGTCGCGGATGAACTGGGGCTGGAGCATCCCGAGTTTATCGCCGTGCGTTCGCGGTGGAAGGATCAACTCACGGTTCTCAAGCGAAGTTGAGGGCGCGCGGCGGGCAAGCCCGCCGCCTACTCCTCCCGCAGAACCTCCAGCGGCTTCTGCCCCAGAATCCGGACGCTGGCGGCCCAGCCCGCGACGTTCGCCAGCAGCGCTGTCGCGACGATCGAGCCGAAAATCGGCCAGACATCCAATTCGAACTTTGCATCCAGCAGCCGCGTGAGCAGGACGCGCGAGAACGCGCTGGCCAGCAGGCCTCCCATGAGCCCGGCCGCCGCCCCCAGCGTCATAAACTCGATCGAAAAGATGCGGGCGATATGGCGGCGCGTGCCCCCCAGCGTCTTGAGGATCACCACCTCCCGGATTCTGCGAAAACGCGTCCCCGCGACGCTGGCCGCCAAAATGATCGCTCCGGCCGCGATCGCGAATCCTGACAGAAACCGGATCACCAGCGCGATCTGATCCACGATCTGCTGCACCACTTGCAGCACATCCGCCACGTTTACGACGGTTACCGTCGGGAATTTCCCGAAGATCGCGCGCTGAAGCGCGCCTGCCTCCGCGGGCTCGATCCGCAGGCCGCCGTTGTAGACCACGGGAAATCCGGCAAGCGCCTGCGGATTGAACACGAACTCGACTGGCGCAGCAGCGCGCATCGCGGTCACTTCATGGATCGCGGCGACGCGGGCTGTCAGCATCTGTCCCGCAACCTCCCATTCCAGCCGCGCCCCGGGACGAAGGTTCAGCGTCTGGGCCGTGTCTTCCGCCACGGATAATACAGGCTCCGTAGCATCCCGCTTCCACCAGGCGCCCCTGCGAACCACGAGATTATCCGGCAAATCGGATTCCCAGGTTACCGAACGCGTGGTGAGATAGCGCCGCCCGAACCCTCGCATCGGCCGGTCCGCCAAATCCTGTCCATCGATCCGAACCAGCCGCGCGGCTACGGACGGAGAAAGAATCGGCGCCGTCAGGATGCCCTGTTGCGACGAAATCAGGTCCTTCAGAGGATTCACTTCTTCCGCGGTCACGCCGACCAGATAAACGTTCGGCACGCCCGGAGGCGCCGTCTGGATGATCTCCTGGATCAGCGAATGCTGAATCAGGTAGACGGTCAGAGTGAACATCACGCCCAGGCCCATCGCCACCAGGATCGCTTGCGCTTGGTTTCCCTGGCGGTACAGATTCGCGAAACCCTGCCGCACCAGCGAAGGCATTGGCGAGCGCCGCAAGACGACACGCACCAGGCGAAGGAGCGCCGCAGCCACAACAGCCAGAGCCAGCAGGCTGAAGAACAGCCCGCCCGCGAAGTACCCTCCTACCCGCGCCGATCCTGCCAGCCAGCCGGCGATCCCGCCCAGACCCAGTAGCATCGCGCCGCCCAATACAGCAGGCTCGCGCACCGCCGCCAGGCGCCCGCGCCAGGGGAGCTTCGTATCGGGCATGCCCCGCCGCAGAATGATCGCCGGCCGGATTTTCCGAACGGCCGCCAGCGGCGGTAGCGTGAACAGCAGCGTCGTCAGCAAGCCCACCGCCACGCCTTGCACCGCCGCGTCCAGATGCCACCCCGTGGTGGCCTTGATTTCGAAAATCTTGTTGATCAGCGACGGAAACACTTCCTCGACGGCGCGGCCCAGCAACACCCCCGCGATTCCGCCCAGCAGCCCGAGCATCAGCGTCTGGATCGTGTAAATCCGGATAATCTCGCCCGACGTACCGCCGAGCGATTTCATCACCGCGATGTTGTCCATCTTTTGCTGAACGTGCGCGTACATCGCCATGGCCACGCCGATCGCGCCCACGATCAGCGCAATCAGGCTGATCAGGCTTAGAAACGTCGTGGCCTGGTCCAGCCCCCGCGTGATCAGCGGATTCGATTCGCGCGAATCGATCACGCGCGCTTCCGGCAGAGCCTCCAGAATCGCCGCGCGCGCTTCCTCCAGGGACGGGCCCCCGGGCTGGATCTTGAACAGATACCGTTCGGCCGCCCGGCTGCCAAGCTGCATCAGGCCCGTGCGCTCCAGCGCTTCGCGGGAAAGCATCACTCGCAGGCCTACGTTGAGGCTGCCCGACATCCGGTCGGGCTCGGAGAGGACCACAGCCGCCATCCGGAAGTTCGCCGATCCGAGCCGGACAAAGTCGCCCACCCGGACCCCCAGCCGGATCAGAACATCTTCGCCGGCGATGGCAGTCTCAGGCGTGAGCGCCTGAGTCAGCGGCATCTCGGGCGAAAGTTTTACGGTTCCATAGTAGGGATACTGGGCGGCGTCCACCGCCTTGATGGAAACGAGAACAGGCGTCGCTTCCGGCCTGGCGGCCGCGGCCATCGAAACCGTCTCCGTAATCAGCGTGCGATCCACGCCGCGCGCAGCGAGCCGGTCGAGCTGCGCAAGCTGCGCCTGTTTCGGCGGCGTGAACTGGCGCGCGCTCAGATCGCCCGCCATGATCGTGCGAGCCTCGTTGTTCAGCATCGCGCGAACGCTTTCGCTGAAGCCCCGGACTCCCGCCAATGCCCCGACTCCGATCGCCACCGCGAAGATCACAAACAAAAACTTCGCCATCGAAGACCGGGTTTCCCGCCAGGCGATCCGGGCGGCCGTGCGAAGCGGCAGCCTCATGAATGCGCCTTTCCCGGATGCGCCCCCGCCCCCTCGGAATCCCGGACTTCGTCGGCCACGATCAACCCGTCGCGCATGGTGACAACCCGGTCGGCGCGCGAAGCCAGTGCCGGATCGTGAGTCACCAGAATCAGCGTCGTCCCCTCGCGCTGGTTGAGCATCAGCAGCAGGTCAAGCACGTGCGCGCCGTTAACGCTGTCCAGATTTCCGGTCGGCTCGTCCGCCATGAGGATAGGCGGCTTGACCATGAACGCGCGAGCCAGAGCCACGCGCTGCTGCTCGCCGCCGGAAAGCTGGACCGGATAGTGATCCAGGCGGTCGCCCAAGCCGACGCTTTCGAGCAGCGATCGCGCGCGGGCGGCGCCCGCTGCGGCATCTCCTCCCGCAAGCTCGTGCGGCAGCAAAACGTTTTCTTCGGCCGTCAGCGTCGGCAGCAACTGGTAGCTCTGGAATACGAACCCGATCTTGCGTCCGCGCACCAGCGCCAGCCTGTCTTCGCTCAGCCCGGTGATGTCCACGCCATCCAGAACGACACTTCCCGAGGTAGGCGTATCCAGCCCGGCCAGCAGCCCCAAAAGCGTGCTCTTACCGCTTCCCGAAGCGCCCATGATCGCCACGAACTGCCCCGCGGGGATATCGAGATCGATGCCGCGCAGGATGTCCACGCGGTGGCTTCCGCTCTCGAGGCTTTTTGTGAGGTTCCGGACGGTCAGAATCGCAGAGATGACGGGCACCTCTTCTATTATGGAGGGTATGAGCGCCCCTCTTAAGAAATCTGCGTTCGTCGTGCTCGTCGCGCTCGCCAGCCTTTCCGCGCAAACCCGCCCGGCCTCTCCCCGCTCAGGCGACACCCGCAAGGTCCTGGTCGTGTTCGGCGATAGTCTCAGCGCGGGCTACGGACTCCCGGCCGGGAAAAGCTTCCCCGACGACATGCAGCGCACCCTCGATACAGAAGGCTACGCCTGGCGCGTGGTGAACCTGGGCATCAGTGGAGACACCACCGCGGGCGGCGTGTCGCGCATACAATCGGCCGTTCGCTTGAAGCCATCCCTGATCCTGCTGGAACTGGGCGGCAATGACGGGCTCCGCGGACTGCCGTTGAACGTTACGCGGCAGAATCTGGAAAAGATGATTACCGAATTTCAGCAGACGGGCGCGAAGGTGGTGCTCGCCGGCATGACGCTGCCGCCCAACTACGGCCCCGATTACATCAACGGCTTCCAGAAAATCTACAAGGACCTGGCCGCGCAGTACAAGCTGAAGCTGATTCCGTTCCTGCTGGCCGACATTATCACGCCCGATCTGCGCTATCTGCAACGCGACGGCATCCACCCCACATCCGAGGGAGCCGAGATCGTCGCGCAAACCGTGCTGAAAACCGTGAAGCCGCTGTTGAAATAAGCGGCCCCACGGAAGGCTCTACGGCAGCGCGAACGCCACCACCGCTCCTCCGGCGACGCCCGCCACGTATTGCTTGCCGTTCTTGCCCTGGTAGGTCATCGGATTCGCGCCCATGCTGGCGGCCATTTTCGTCTCCCACAGCAGCTTGCCGCTCTTCGAGTCAAATGCGCGAAAGCGGCTGTCGCTCGAGGGCACGAACAGCAGGCCGCCGGCGGTTGCAGTCGGACCGGCCCCATTGACCGCGCCGACGTTCTGCTTGCCTTCCGGCAGACGGTCGTTCACGCCCATCACCACCTGCCACGCGATATCGCCCGTGTTGGCGTTGATCGCGTACAGGCGTCCCCATGGTGGTTTGTAGCAAGGCATGCCCATCGCGTTGAATCCGGCATACGGCCCCGGACCCGCGACGCTGCCGCGATCGTACGGCTGCGGAGATCCATTGCCGCTGCCGTAGTTTCCGCCTTCGACTTTCTTTTCAATCCAGCCGCCCAGCGACGTATCGTTCACGCCCACGAACACATACCCCAGCGTGGGATCCGCCGCAGCGCCGCCCCAGTTCGGCGAACCGACGCCCGGCAACTGAATCGCGCTCCTCGCCGGCGCGCCCGGCTCATGAAACGGAAATGGAGTATACGGACCCAAATTATAATAGTTCCCTTTCGCCATCAATTCCTGGCAGGCCTTGGCGTGCTCCGGCGTCGTGTCCTCGGCTGTCACCATATCTTTGTCCTTATCGAAGCTCATGCGCGCCAGCGGCGGAGGCTTCACCGGAAAGGGCTGCGTGGGCGAGTACCATTCGCCGGGAACGTCTCCCTTGGGAACGGGCCGCTCCTCAACCCCGTAAATCGGCTCGCCCGTTTCGCGATTCAAAATAAACACCAGCGCATTTTTCGCAATCACGGCCATGGCCGGAATCCGGCGGCCGTTTTTCACCACGTCGAACAGGCTCGGCGCGGCGGGCATGTCCGTGTCCCACAGATCGTGATGCACCACCTGGAAATGCCACTTGTATTTGCCGGTGTTGGCATCCACCGCCACAATCGAATTTCCGTACAGATTCGCGCCCGGACGATCGCCGCCCCAGTAGTTGCCCGCCGGCCCGCCGAACGGCATGTAGATCAGATCGCGCGCTTCGTCCACGGTGAAATACCAGCCCCACACGTTCACGCCGGCGCGCTTCTTCCAACCATCATTCAGCCAGGTCTCGTGACCCGGCTCGCCGGGCTGCGGGATCGACTTGAAGTCCCACAGCTTCGCTCCGGTACGCGCATCGTAAACCCGCGTGTCCCCCGGAGGCCCTTCAATGCTCTCGCCGTTGTTGTTCCCCAGGATCACCAGGTTCTTGTAAATGTAGGGCGCACCACCCCAGGCCAGCCCGATCTCGACCGAGCCCTCCTTGCCGAACCCCGGATCAATCTTGCCCGTGTTCGCGTTCAGCGCCATCATCTTGGTCTTATCGTTGCCGCCCGTGGTGAAAATCACTCGCGGCGGATTCGTCCCGTCGCCCGCCCAATATCCAACAGCGCGATTGGCGACGTTGCCCGCCGCGTTGTAGGTCCAGATTTCCTTGCCCGAATCGGCTTCTAGCGCCACCACACGCGGGCCTGCCGGGAAATACATCACGCCGTTCACTACAACCGGCGTGACTTCGCCGCCGACCCCTCCGCCGCCACCCTTGCCCTTGCCTCTGCCGCCGCCCTTCCCGTTCTCCGGGGGCGCGGAAGGCGCGGAGGGACGATACGTCCACGCCTGCTGAAGCTGTGCGACGTTGGTCGTGTTGATTTGTTTGAGTGGTGAGAAACGGTCGCTCGCCAGGTCGCGGCTGTACAGCGGCCAGTCCCCGGCCGGGATCGCCTTCACCTGTTTGAGCGCAGCGGCCTTCGTGCCTTTGGCCTTGCCTTGCTGCGCCGGACCCACTTGAACAAGGAGTGCCGACAACAGTACAGCGCCGGCTGCCGAAAACATCCAAGAAGTGCGCATGAACACGAGTCTCCTGAGCATGGTTCTGGTTCAGTATAGCGCGCGCTTAAGGCTGCACCCAGTTACTCGAAGCGCAGAGCGCTGATGGGATCGATTCGCATGGCACTCCGCGCGGGCGCCCAGCAGGCGCACGCCGCAACCGCCACCAGCACGAGCGCAACGGCTCCGAACGTCAAAGGATCGCGCGGGCTGATCCCGAACAGTTGACTGGCGAGAAAACGTCCGACGAGCAGCGCGCCCGCCAATCCTGCCAGCAGTCCTATCACGACCGGCGTCATGCCCTCCCCCACAAGCTGCCGGGGCCGCGCGCCCAGCGCGATACGAATCCCGATCTCCGGCGTTCGCCGCGCCACCGTGAACGAGACAATACCATAGATGCCGAGCGAAGCCAGCAACAGGGCGGCGAAAGCGAAAGCGATCGTCAAAGACACTTCGAACCGCCGGCCGCGGAGCAATTCCTCCAGCACTTGCTCCATTCTCACGGCGTGCGCCAGCGGCAGCTCCGAATCCAGCGAACGGAGAACCTTGTGAATGGAACCGATCACCGCCTCAGGATTAGAACCCGTGCGGACGACGAACGATCCTCCGGCCATCGATCGGTACGGATAGGGCTGATATACCGCGAGCGGCGGATCCTCTTCTACCGAGGCTCGAGCGTCTGCGACCAGTCCGATCACTTCGAGCGTCATGTTTTGGATCGACGCGCAGCCGGCCACGTGCTTGCCGATCGGATTCTCATCCGGCCACAGAGCCCTGGCCGCCCTCTCGTTGACCAGCGCAACCGGTTTGTCCTGGTCCGAGGGCTCCAGCACGCGCCCGGCTCTGAGCGGGATCCGCAGTTTACTGCCGGCCAGCGACCTGGCTGCGGTCAATCACGCGCACCGTAACGCTGGGTGTGCCGCTTTCCTGCACCCGTACCGATGCAGCCTGGCTCGCGAACGGCTGCCGGAAATCGCGATCCATCCAGGCATTCGCTTCGACTTCCTCCCACGCGAAGATCTGATAGTCCCCCGGAGGGAGACCGTGCAAAGTGAAATTGCCGTTTGCATCGGTGGTCACCAGTTTGTTCCTGTCTCGCCGGAGCGAGCCGGATACCGGAACGGCGGTGACCTGGATGCTCGCGGCCGGCTCGCCGCGGGCGTTCTGAACCGTGCCCGTGACGTCGCCCGACGCCGGCGCCAGCACGATGTCGACCGGCCCGCCGCCGTAGCTCAGATCGAGTGCCGCATCCGGCATCTCGCGACCCGCCAGCTTCACCGATTTCAGATAGAAGCCCTCCGGCAGCCCGCCCGCTTCCACCGTGTACGCGTAGGGTTCCAGTTGCGCCTGAAAGCTGCCGTCTTCTGCGAGCTGCGCCTGAGGGTTACGACTTTGATTGCCCGCAACGGTCTCCGTAGGAACCAAGGTCAGCCGAACAGTGCTCAGGCGCACAGCCGGTTGCCCGCCGCTGCTCTCCAGCCTTACATTTCCGGAAACTGCCAGCGGAGGCTGAAGCCGCACGGCAACCCCGCTCACGTCTGCGTTGCCCACCTCCACTGGAACGCGCGCGGTGACGCGCTGCTGGGCCGGTCCCGGAGCCTGCGCAACGATGTAGTATGACCCCGGCGGTACGGCCGCGAATTCGAAAGTTCCATCCGCTCCGTTCACAAGCGCATTTCCCGCCTGGCGCCCACTTCCATTACGCGGCGCCAACGCCAGAAGGATTCCCGCGCCTGCCTTTCCTTTAGCTTGGGCCACGGGCGCGGAATTGCTGCTCAGAAGCCCGCTCACCGATCCCGATACGCGATGAAACCGTGCCTTCTGCAACCGGATATCGATGCCTCGCGTTTCGCTTCCGGCCACCAGGTCCAGCCCGGAGGCATTGTTCACATCGAGCACGTTGGGGTAGTAGGTCGTGACGTAGTCTTCCATGACTTCCGCCGGCCCGCTTCCGCCACCGCCCGCAGCCCGGCCCGCGCGCCCGCCGCGTCCCGCGTTTCGGAACGCCTGCAAAGTTCCGCCGCGCCTTGCGGCGCTCACGAAGTAGCGGCCCGGCGGGAGATTCGCAACGCGGAACTCGCCCAGGTCGTTGGTCGACCCGCTCTCCACTGGCGTGAGCTGCCGCCGGCCGCCCGGATACGTATAGCGCCACGCTTCCACGGCCACCGATTGGATCGGATCGCCGTCTTCATCAAACACGTGCCCGGCGATCACCCCCTGCGGGGTCATTTTCAACTCGACCCCGCTGGTGGTCTTGTTCGAAACCACTTCGATCACGCGCGTCTCTCCGCCCGGCGAGCGGAGTGTTTCTCGCACGTAGCCGGTTCTCTCTCCCGTGAGCGCATAACTGCCCGGATCAACTGCCGGAAACCGGAAACTGCCATCGTTGGCGCTGGTGGCCGCATACACGCCGCCCCCGCGGCCGTTGGGCCGCAGCGTTAACGAGACTTTCCGAAGCGGTTCGCCCATCGTGCTCATGACTCGGCCGTCTACCGCTCCAGCGGGGAACGCAATGGTTGGCGCGCTTGCTCCGCCTGGACCGCCTTGAGCTGGATTCGGGCTAGTCCCGCCCCCTCTCGCGCCGCGCTGGGCATAGATCAGGGCAGCCGCCAAACATAGCATCCCGATAAATTTCATCGTTATGAGGAATGACGTATCCAAGTTCTGAAAGATTGCTTGGGAACTTGGCGTGGGACGGGCAGGAGCGCGTTTCGGGGCAACTGTGCGGTAAATAGCGAGAGGCAGCGCCTGTGCCTGCCTCTCCACTGTGTGCGACTACGTGCGACTGAATACTGCTTGCGTCAGAATACTTTGCGAAGCCGTAAGAGGCCCAGCGCGAGTAATCCGCTCAGACCCAGCACAACGGAACTTGGCTCGGGAACGCCACTCAACACCACCTCCCCGCCCCGTACCTGAAAATCGTAACGTCCCAGAACGTTGCTATTCAGACTGTGCGAAATGAGGGCGTTCGGTCCGCCATCGAGCAACGCCCCGTTCACCAGCGATCCCGCCAACTGAAAATACACGTTGCTCGCGCCCGAGAGGCCATTCGAATATCCCACGGCCGCCGAGGTGCCTCCCAGTCCACCGCTTCCTCCGCTCGCCCCGCCTGTTTCCCACTGTATCTGGTCGTAGTTGAACTCGATGTCGAAGTTACCGGCTCCCGTGTCCGAACGGTCTGTGAGGATCAGCTCGAACGTGTTCAGTTTGTCCGTACCCCTTGAATAATAACCGACCGCCGGCCATTCGACGCCGAACGCGTTGTGCCCGTTGTAGGTACCGGTCCCATAGGTCACGAGGCCGCTTCCTATTCCTCTTGTATCGACATCGGCGAAGAAAGGCGCGATGATCGGTTGACCCACCCCGCTAGCCAATCCGTTGGGAGTGAACTGACTCAGGGCGCCGTTGAACGTAATGTTCCCATTGTTGTTCACGTACACAGTGGACGTATTGGATCCAAAGAAGTCCACTGCGAAACCCAATGCTACCGCGCTGGTCGATCCATCATCGTTGGCTGCAAGAGTGCTCGAACTAAAGCCGCCAACCACTGCTCCTGAAAATGCAGGCGCGGCCAATAAACACACTGTGACTACTGCAAAAGAAAAGAGACGGGGTCTCATGGAGTCCTCCTCCTAAGGACGTCGAATGACAACTGTTTGCACGGGTTCTGGCAACACCCGCGGAGATTATGCTACACCAAAATGCTCCTTGGTGTACTGAAAAACTCTTAATTGAAAGTACTGGTACCCCTGCCATAAGGGCAGCCTGGGTGGCCGATCCTAGCAACCAGGCAGTTCCGGCAGGCTCTGACGGTACCGGCCGGCGAAGACCTCGCCAAACAGTGCGACCGTCTCTTCGTGCACCAGGCCGTTGTCAGCCAGTACATGCAGGCCGCGCAGGTCAACCGGATTGCCCCGCATGTCGGTGCACATGCCGCCCGCTTCTTTGACCAGCAGAATCCCGGCAGCCACGTCCCACGGATTCAGGTGGAACTCCCAGAAAAGGTCCAGCCGCCCGCAGGCGACGTACGCCAGATCCAGCGCCGCGGCGCCCGCCCGGCGCACGCCATGCGTCACCATCGAGATCTGATAAAAGAAATGCACGTTGATATCCTGGTGCCGCCGCCTCGATGGGAATCCCGTGCCGGCCAGCGCATCTTCCACCCGCTTCACCTTGGAGACGTGAATCCGCCGGCCATTGAGAAAGGCTCCGGAACCGCGCTCAGCCGTAAAAACTTCGCCGCGCACCGGATCGGAAATGACTCCCGCAATGAGTTCGCCCGCGCGTTCCAGCCCGATGCTCACGTTATAAACCGGAAACCCGTGCGCGAAATTCGTGGTGCCGTCCAGCGGATCCACGTACCAGCAATACTCCGAAGCTCCCGCGCGTTCCCCGCCCTCTTCGCCCACCACCGCGTGCGACGGATACAACGCGCGCAGCCGTTCGACGATCAGCTTCTCGCTGGCCCGGTCGGCCGCTGTCACCAGATCGTGCTCGCCCTTCAGTTCGAATCCGATGGGGCGGTTCCCGAAATCCCGCAACAGCTCTGAAGCTTCGCGCGCGATCGCAACAGCAGATTCCAGGTACGAAGGCAAGTTTCTTCCTTCAACCCACTTCGTACAGGTACTTGATGTCGTGCTTGAAGACGAACAAATTCGGCTCGCCCTCGCGCGTCAGACGGATGAAGCTGAGATCGAAAAACTCGACAATCCCCTCCAGCTCGGAATTGTCGGTCAGGCGAACGCGCACAGGAATGCGCTTCTCGGCGAGGTGGCGCAAATAGCGCGCCTCTTCGAATGTTTTCTCCGGCGCTTTGGTTTTGCTGGATCCGGCCACGGCGTAAGGATACAGTCAGCGCGCCGCCTCTCCCGCAAGCGGCGCATCCCCATAGTAGCCCGCGCGTGTCGTAGCCCGCAAATCTTCCCGGGAAAGCTCCACCCGCACCCGGTGGAAGCGCGGTGCATCCGCCGGCAGATTGCGTGGATAGTATCCGATCAGGTACTGCGTCCGCAGATCCCGCAGAATTTGGGTGAAGGCCTGGTCAAGCTCCGCGGCCCCCGCCGGCTGAAAAACGCGCCCCCCCGTGTCGCTCGCCAGCGCCTCCAAAGCGCGTTCGCCGCCCAGATTTCGGCCCGCGTCGTTGGTGATCGGAATCACCAGGACCGGGTAAACGATCGCATCCGCGCTCTGCGCCGATTCGAACGCGTCGGCGTATTTCTTGACGCTGGTCGTGTCGCCGCCGTCGGTAACAGCCACGATCACGTGACGCCCCTCGCGTCCGGCCAGATCGCGCGAGGAGAGGTGCACCGCATCGTACAGCGACGTCCCCGCTCTGGCTCTCAGTTCCTTGAGCGATTCGAACAGCCGCTGCTCGCGCCGCGTGAACGAGTTCATCCGCGTGACTTCGTCGTTGAACGCGTAAAGCGCCACCGCATCGGACGGATTCCCTTCCCGCAACAGCGCGCGCAGGAACTTCTCCAAGGACGTCTGCTCGTAGCGCAGATCCTTGGCTGTCGACCCGCTGGTGTCGATCAGCAGCGCAACGGAAAGCGGCAGCTCCGTGTGATGCTCGAAGACCGCTACCTCCTGCTTCACGCCGCTGTCGTAGACCGTGAAATCCGGTTTCTCAAGCGACCCGACCAACTCGCCGCGGCCATCCTTCACGGAAACCAGCAGACGTACCAGCTTGACGTCAACCTTGAACGTCGCCTGCGCGGCGGCCATGCCGATGAAGACGGCGACAACGGCGGCTGCGATCAGGAACGCGCTTTGATAACGGAGTCGTCCCATTCGCCGTCCACCCACACCTCGCCGTCGGCGAAGTATTCTTTCTTCCAGATCGGAACCAGCCGCTTCAGCCGGTTGATCCCTTCGAGCGTGGCGTCAAAGGCGGGCTTGCGATGCGGAGCGCAGGCCGCCACCACGACGCTCGCTTCCCCGATTTCGAGCCGGCCCAGACGGTGGATCATTCCCACCCGTCCGATCGCGTAGGCGCGGGCGATCTCACAGCCGATCTGCGCCATCATCTTGATCGCCATGCCTTCATAGCATTCGTACTCGAGGTACCGCGTCGGCCGGCCCTTGGTGTTGTTCCGCGCGACACCCTCGAAGGTGACCACCGCGCCGTCCTCGCCCCGCTGGAGCCGTTGCACCAGCGCACGGCTGTCGATCGGATCTCGTGTGATGGCGAAAAAGTGCCCCGCCGCATCCTCGATTTGCTGGGTGAATCCCGCCGATCCGCCGCTTACCGGCGGCAGAAACGCCACTTCATCGCCCTCCGCCAGCGGCGCGCTCGGCTCGGAAAAACGCTGATTCAGCGCCAGCACCAGGCTGGCCGACATCTCGCGAATCCGCGGAAAGCGCCCGGCGTAATGTTCGAAAACCGATTCGAGCCGCCCCCCCTCGGGAATCTCCACGGAATCCTCGCGGAGACCGACAACATCACGCAACACACCGAAAAATAAGACGCGGATTCGCACGATTCTGATGTCATGGTAACAGACGCAGGCGCCGAAACCCGGTTTCAGCCAAGTGAGTTTTCTCGGCTGGAATCAGACCGTTATGGCGCATCATCGCCATTGGCCGGGTTCACGCGCCGGTAAAACCTAGTGTTGCGGAAGGAGCACTCCCATTTCGATCTGTGGCCGCGAAGCCGGTTTTGCCACTTTGGAGGAAGCGCGTGCAGAAAGTGGCGTACACCGGATCCGTTCGCCCCACCCTGAGACGCCCCGTTCGACGCCGAAGCCTGCCACGTCGCGACGTAATCGCTCTGCTGAGGATTTTCCTGAAACGGTTCCAGATGCCGGATTTTCCGCGTGTCCACCATCATCATCACCGGAGATGAGGTCTGCAATCCGACCCTGCCGTGCACTTCCACCGGATCCCTCACCTCATAAATCGCCCGCGCCGGTGTCATTTCGATCCACGGGAATGTGCCTTCCAGCAAGACCACTGTGGGCCGCTCGAACCCGTTTTCCGGCGAGAAGATGCGGTATATCAGTTCCGGGCTGAACTGGTAGAACCCGTGCCCACAAAGATTGTTGGCTACCGTGGTCATGAAGATCCGGCCTCCTGGCCTGGTCATCATCATCAGATTCCGGACCGCCGTCGGAAACTGAAAAACGTGCTCCGGCGAACCCGCTTCGATCACCGTATCGAACCGCTGATGAAGGCCTTCGTCAACCGGCCTGTTCATGTCGTGCACCAGCGACGCGCCCTCGTAGTTGGAATAATCCAGGGTCTCCACCTTCTCCACACCCAGGAACTCTGCAAAAAAACGGTCCGCGTATTCCCCAAAACCGTAGTTCGCAAGTGGAAGAACGCGTGCTCCCGTAAATTCCCGATAGGATCGCCGCAGGGCCTCCAGTTCGGGCGGATGAAGAAAGAGCTTCTGGTGCGCAAAGCTCAGGACTTCCCGAAACGCGTGCCCCCGCCGCCGGGCTTCAAACAGCCGGCGGACATCGTGATACGTCAGGCCCATTCTCTTCCCGCTTGCAGGCAGCGTACCAACGTGGATTTCGCAGTCATCGCAAGACTTGAAAGCCAAACGAGGAACTGCGATTCCACAGTGTGCCCACTCGTTCTCCGCTATAATCACCGGCTTATGGCCCCCGTCGAGACCCGCCTGCGCGTCCGCTACGCCGAAACCGACCAGATGGGCGTCGTCTATCACGCCAACTATTTCGTCTGGATGGAGGTCGGACGCGTCGAATACTGGCGGGCGGCGGGCTTGCGCTATCGCGACATGGAGCGGGAGGACGGCGTCCTCTTGGTAGTCGCCGAGGCCAACTGCCGTTACCTGGCTCCCGCCGTGTACGATGAAGAAGTCATCGTCCGCACCTCTGTCGCGGAGGCTACCCCGCGCATGATCCGGTTCGAGTATGAATTACTCGCCGCGGACGGCGGGCGCCGGCTGGCCACCGGCTACACCAAGCACGTCTTCTGCGGCGCGGACCGCAGGCCCGCAAAGTTGCCGCAAAAATATCACGAGAGATTGGGGATCAAGCAGAGATGAGCACACGTTCCATACGCGATTTGCAGTTGAAACACAAGCGCGTCTTCATTCGCGTCGACTTTAACGTCCCTCTGGCCGCCGGCGGCCAGGAAATCACCAGCGACAAGCGTATCCGCGCCTCCTTGCCCACAATCCGCTACGCGCTCGAAAGGGAAGCCGCCGTAATCCTGGCGAGCCACCTCGGCCGCCCCAAGGGCAAGCCGCATCCCGAGATGAGCCTGAAACCCGTGGCCAAGCGCCTCTCCGAACTGCTCGGCCAGCCCGTCGCGATGGCGCCCGACTGCGTCGGACCGGCGGTCGAAGCCATGCTGCCCAAACCGGGCGAGGTGCTGCTGCTCGAAAACCTCCGCTTCCACCCTGAGGAGGAAAAGAACGATCCCGAGTTTTCCAAGCAGCTCGCCAGCCTGTGCGACGTGTACGTAAACGACGCCTTCGGTTCCGCGCATCGCGCGCACGCATCCACCGTCGGCATCATCGCCTACGTGAAACAAGCCGCCGCCGGTTTGCTGATGGAAAAGGAGATCGAGTACCTGAGCAAGGCCGTGAAGAATCCGGCGCGGCCCTGTGTGGCGATCCTCGGTGGCGCGAAAGTCTCCGACAAGATCGAAGTGATCCAAAACCTGATGAAGGTGGTGGACAAGCTGATGATCGGCGGCGCCATGGCCTACACGTTCCTGCGCGCCCGCGGCGAGGGTACCGGGAAATCGCTGGTCGAAGAAGATAAAATCGATTTGGCCCGAGACCTGATGACCCAGGCCGGGCCGAAGCTGATGCTGCCCGTGGATCACGTGGTCGCCGCGGAGCTCAAGGCGGGCGTCGAGAGCAAGACCGTCGATCGCGTGCCGGACGGCATGATGGGCCTGGACATTGGCCCGAAGACGGTCGAAGCATACTCTCAGGTCATCCGCGGCGCGAAAACGGTGATCTGGAACGGCCCGATGGGCGTGTTCGAAACGCCTCCATTCGACAAAGGCACCGTGGCCCTGGCGAAAGCCGTCGCAGATTCCGGAGCCATCAGCGTGGTCGGCGGCGGCGATTCGGAGAAAGCCATCAACTCCGCCGGCGTGGCCGACAAGATCAGCCACATCTCGACGGGCGGCGGCGCGTCGCTCGAATTCCTTGCCGGGATCGAGTTGCCCGGCGTCGCCGCGCTGGAGAAGCGCGACAAGTAACGTAGGAGGCGGGCTTGCCCGCCTTCCGGGCGGGCGGCCTCCACCGCCCCCCTGGCTATTCGCGGTTGAGCGTCTTTGCGGCTTCCAGGGCCGCCAGCGTCGGCCCCGCATGCGACCGCGGCAGCAGGCTCGGCCCCGACCGCTTGAACACCGTCTCCGGCTTGATGGACATGTCGAGCAGCACGCCGATGAAGCAGTTGCTCATCTCATCCCAGTTCTGCGGCCCCCACACGACTTCCTTCGTCGGATCGGGATTGAACCGGTTGTTGGCCGAGTTGTCGAAGTGCGAGATCCCCACCATCTTCGTGCCCTTGGGCATGTCGATCGGCTTCGCAAACTCATACCCGATCTGCCACTCGAAATCCCACTTGGCTTTCAGCACCGTCTGCGTCTCGCCTGTGGGATAAATCAAGCGCAGCTCGAAGTCTTTCCCGCGCAGGTGCATGTGCGGCTGTGCATACACCAGCTTCGCGTTTTGCATCAGCGTCAGTTCGCTGACCACTTCCGCGTTTCCGTCGCCCGGAGGAATCGCCAGGTTCGAAGCCGTCGGACCCGCGTTAAAAAAGTAGCGCGTCACCGGCGGATTCTTCGCCAGAACCAACCCTACCTTGGACGCGTCCTCAGTGGGCTGCCCCATAGTCGTATAGTGCAGCTCGAACACCAGGTCCGATCCCTTGGGCACGAATTTCGCCGAGCCGCCGATATCGAAGCTCTGCGCACCCAGCCCGGGATTGAACTTGCCCAGAATATCGTTGCCTTCCTCGGCGCTGTTGCGCCCGATAAATTCACGCTGGGTTTCGTTCTCGTAGGCTTCGCCCGGAACGGCGTTCTCCATCCAGCGCGACCCCGGCGGCCGGACCCATACTTTTCCATGATGCAGAACCTTCGCATTGCCCGGACGCATTTCCGCGGCTTGCACCCACATGTCCTCTGGGAAATTCGTCTTCACCAGAACGTATTTGTAATTAATGGTTCCCGTCGCAGGCAACCGGAACGGCTTCGGCATCTCCACCACGACGTCGGGTTTGATGTTCCATCCATCCGGGAACTTCAGCGCTGCCGGCTTGTCTTTGGCGTCGCCTTCCGGAGCTCCGTTGTCGGCCCAAGCGACCAGCGTGCTGATTTCCTCCGCGCTCAGCGTGCGATCGTTCTTGTAGTGAGCCACCGGTTCGGCGAGCCATGGCGGCATCTTCTTCGAGATGACAGCCGCCTTGATCGCCTTGGCCCACGGACGCGCATCGCTATAACTGAGCAGCGACATCGGCGCAACTTCCCCCGGCCGGTGGCAGCTCTGGCAGTTTTTCTGCAAGATCGGAAGCACGTCCTTGTTGAACGTAACCTTCGTTGGATCCGGCGCGGCCATTACCGCCACGCCTGTCAGACACCCTACTACCGCCAGTCGAAATCCGCTCATGCCAATGGCTCCTCCTTCCGAGGTCAAACCGCGACCCAATTATATGCGGAATCTCCTGCAAACGCAACGGTTTGTTGCACATCCTGTCGCGTCAAAGTGAAAAGTTCCTATTTGGCCAAAGTAGAAAGTTCCTATTGACAGCCGCAAGGCTGAAGAATGGAACGAATCGCAATGAGTCAAGAGGAACGAGATTGGTTGGATTG